>Ga0209711_10000432_pt1 | contig 42601 bp, 46 predicted proteins | sample ArcticOcean_MG_C_7_FD_187441 | JGI IMG/M metagenome (GOLD analysis project Ga0209711, IMG submission 187441) | Marine microbial communities from western Arctic Ocean - ArcticOcean_MG_CB11_88 (SPAdes) (version 2) | ecosystem: Environmental > Aquatic > Marine > Oceanic | place: Arctic Ocean... | reverse complement strand
GGCCCGCTCAAGCAACAGGATCTCTAAGTCTGCGGTATAAACAACCACTAGAACCGATACCGGAATCTTGTATGACTCGATTCGCCTTTGCTCAGGCAACATAATGCGAATTTAATCGTCGGTTGTGTTGGTTGTCACAGTCTTCGCGGCACTGCGAAGACGAATATGTAGTTCACGCAACTGTGCATCCGTCACCGCAGAAGGCGCTCCTGTCAATAAATCCTGTCCGCGCTGCGTTTTAGGAAATGCAATGACGTCCCTAATCGATGTTGCCCCACACATAAGCGTGACGATCCGATCAAGACCAAAGGCAATACCACCATGCGGAGGAGCACCCCATTTCAGACTATTTAACAGGAATCCAAATTTAGCTTGCTGGTCCTCCGGAGTTATCTTTAATGAACGGAAAACTTTCTCTTGCAATTCAGGCTGATGGATACGCACCGAGCCGCCACCAATCTCCCAACCATTCAAGACCATATCGTAGGCTTTAGCGTAGGCAGCGCCTGGGTTTGTATCAATGTGCGCGTCGTGTCCATCTTTTGGTGATGTGAATGGATGGTGGCGGGCAGACCATTGGTTTGAGTCTTCGTCATACTCAAACATAGGAAAATCAACCACCCAAAGCGGCTTCCATCCGGGCTCAACTAAGCCAAGGTCCCGCCCCAGTTTCTCACGCAGAGCACCCAACGCATCGTTAACAATCCGACTTTTGTCCGCACCAAAGAAAATAATGTCACCGTTTATTGCACCAGAGAGCTGCACTACTTTTAATACAACCTCTTCTGAGAGGAACTTAATAATGGGGGACTGCAATCCCTCAATGCCACCAGCCACATCATTGACTTTTATATATGCCAAACCTTTAGCGCCGTAGATCGCGACAAATTTTGTGTAATCATCAATCTGTTTTCGACTGATCTCCCCGCCTCCAGGAACTCTTAACGCAACTACTCGTCCATCCACAAGATCGGCGGCTGACCTGAATACTTTAAATTCCTCTGCCTTCATTAACTCAGTGATGTCGGTAAACCTAAGCGGGATTCGTAGATCAGGTTTATCACTGCCGTACAAATGCATCACCTCATCGTATGGCATCACTGGAAATGTATCGGGCAACTCAACCTGTAGAGTGTTTTTGAAACAGCCTCTAATCATGTCCTCCATGATCTGTCTTATTTCAAACTCATCAAGGAATGAAGTTTCAATATCAATCTGCGTAAACTCAGGCTGACGATCCGCCCGCAAATCCTCGTCACGGAAACATTTAACAACTTGATAGTATCGATCAAACCCTGCGACCATCAACATTTGCTTGAATAGCTGAGGCGACTGTGGCAACGCATAAAACTCACCATCATGCATACGAGATGGCACTAGAAATTCACGAGCACCCTCTGGTGTCGATTTGTATAAAATCGGCGTCTCTACGTCAATAAACCCATTTTGATCTAAATAATCTCTCAAGTATTTTGAAACGCGAGACCGCAGTCTCAGATTCGCTTGCATCTGAGGACGACGCAAATCAAAAACTCTGTTCTCCAATCGAACCATCTCTGATGGCTCTTCCTCGTCAATGGTAAAAGGTGGCGTCTCTGATGTATTAAGAATTTCAATATCATCCGCCAAAACCTCTATTTCACCGCTCGTTAATGAAGGGTTCACCGTTCCATTGGGTCGCCGCCGCACTCGCCCTTTTATCCGCAAAACGTATTCACTTCGAGCACGGTCACTGACCGCAAAGGCTTGTTCATTATCAGGATCAGAGACCACTTGAACAATACCCTCTCGGTCCCGCAGATCAATAAAAATGACGCCGCCGTGATCCCTCCGTCGATGAACCCAGCCGAATAAATGAACCTCTTGGTCCAAATAGCTTGAATCAATTAACCCACAATAATTTGTTCGCATTGCTATTATTTTCCGTTATTTTTAAAAAGTGGCGTTACAACACTATTCGGTCCCGCAGAAACAAAAAATGCGGTAACTCTTAGTCGCCGTCCGTTGAAGACTCTTTGGTTGATTTAGTTTCATTCGTACTCTTCGCATCAGAGGAGCTCCCACTGACCTTACTATCACCGCCAACATCCGCAGGACTCTTGCTTGAAGAAGGTTGTTTTTTATCTTTAAAGTCAGTCACATACCAACCGCCACCCTTCAGCTGAAAGCCGGCAGCGGTTACCATTTTCACCAGCGATGGCTCATCACATTTAGGGCAATCGACCAAAAGGTCTTCCGAGATTTTTTGAAGTGCCTCATGTTTCTTACCGCACGAGGAACAAAGATATTCATAGATAGGCATTAGGGAACCTTAATTAAACGAAATTAGTATATCGCACAAACCGAGATTTTATCTAAAATAGGACGCTAGAATAACGCTAATCATTAATTAAAACCTCTAAATCTATCAGATGCTCACATACTGGCATCTCGTATAATGTAACCATGCTAGAAAACCAATCATTCGCATCCCGACAAAAAGTCATCAGCTACAGAACTGGAGGCATCATCGCTCCCGAAAATTCAATAGCTGGTATTAAAAATGCCAGGAACCTCGGGTTCCAAAACGTCCATTTTGACGTTCGCTTAACTGCAGATGGTGTACCCATCCTCTTGGCTAATGAATCACTTGATCTAGTGACCGGGGCCTCAGGGCTTGCGAGCGAATTATTTTTCGATCAAATGAATGGTTTAGATATTGGTAGTGATTACGGAAACGAATACATAGGAGAGAAGTTACCCACGCTCTATCAAGCACTTTCAGCATGTGCCGAGTTGGAAATACGGCCCATAATCGAATTAAAACCAAGCGCTGGCCAAGAAGGAGCCATCGCAGAAATTAGCGTTGATATTCTAGAAAGAATTGGCAAAGAAAAACCACTCTTCCCTTTGATCGCATCTAAAAGCGCTCTAACGTTAACCACATTAATGAACATTGCTCCTGACGTTACAAGAGGCCTTATTTGGAACGACAAATTGGCCCGGGACGAAAGCAGCCATGAAAAATTAATGTGCCACTGCATTTTCATTCCACAGCAGTTAATTACGCCCCAACTTGTCGAGACACTACACCAAAAAAAACATTCTGTGATCGCAACCAACATCAACGACAGCATTGAAGCAATTACTGTTATCGAACACAAAGTTGACGCGCTGGTAACCGCACAAATAGATGCTATCGGGCCATACTTCTTTTAACAAACACAGCTGCTCTTAAGCTGCTTTGCGCTCTGCTCCTGCGGCAGAGTACTGATCAAGCAAAGCTCGCCACGACTGCCTCACCTGAATGACACTGGCCTCTTTAACATGTCCGTAGCCACGTATCTCCTCCGGTAAAGATAAGAGTTTCTTAGCTACTTCAATATTTGTTTGGTTCACGGTGTCGGCAATCTCCTCAACCAACAAGCGGTAATCCTCAATGAGTTGACGCTCCATCTTTCTCTCAGAAGTCAATCCAAACACATCAAAAACCGTACCACGCAAAAACTTTAAGCGGGACAGAACTTTAAACACCACAAAAACCCATGGACCAAACTCTTTTTTCTTAAGATGACCGGTCTCAGAGTCTTTTTTAGCGAAAAGGGGCGGAGCGAGATGATATCGAATCTTGTAATTTCCCTCAAAGAGCTGTCCTACCTTTTTCTGAAATACACCGTCAGCGTAAAGCCTACCGACCTCATATTCGTCTTTGTAGGCCATCAGCTTAAAGTAGTAACGCGCAACGATCTCTGTCAACCCATCAAGCATCGCTCCAGACTCTTCTCTAAGTCGCACCCTATCAACTAGGCTTCGATACTGTTTCGCATAATCTACGTTTTGATAATCAGTTAGGAAGTTGAATCTCTTTTGAATGATCTCATCGAGCGTATGCGACTGTTCCTCAACCACCTCATCCTCTAAAACTTTCGGTTTCAATAATCGCTCTACTGTCGGTAGATCGACACAGGCTCTTCTACCCCAGAGAAACGCCGTCTTGTTCATCTCGACCGATGCACCATTCATCTCTATTGCTCGATTGATGGCTTCGTGCCGCAAAGGCAACAAGCCTTTTTGGTAGGCAAATCCCAGCATGAACATATTCGACGCGATCGAATTACCCATCAATGAGGTAGCGATACGGGTTGCTTCTACAAACTCAACATTATCTCCACCCAATCGGTTGCGGATCGTCTCTTTCAGACCATTTCTCGGAAATTGATAATTTTTGTCACGGGTAAAAACACCTGTCATCTGCTCATGCACATTAACAATGGCAAATGTCTTCCCATTTTGACCCAACCCCATTGTCTTTTCACTTGCGGTCGTCACAAAATCACAACCCAAAATCAACGAAGCACCAGCAAAACCAAGACGCGCTGATTTCAAATCTTCCTGACGATTCGCGATCTGCAAGTGGCTCCAAACAGCTCCCCCTTTTTGAGCAAGACCTGCCATATCCATCCCCGCAAAGGACTTACTCTCAAGATGAGCCGCCATACCAATAATCGCGCCTATGGTTACAACACCCGTACCACCAATACCATTGACCAGGATCCCATACGGCTGCTCCAAAGACGGTAAAACCGGATCCACCAAAACTGGAAAGAGATCAGCCTTTTCAGTGTTAGATACCGCACCTTGACCCTTCTTAAGGGATCCCCCATGCACTGTGACAAAGCTTGGACAAAACCCCTTGACGCAAGAAAAGTCCTTATTACACGAGGACTGGTCTATTGATCGCTTTCGACCAAACTCAGTTTCAAGCGGAGTAACAGAGACACAGTTCGACTGAACACCACAATCACCACAACCTTCACAGACTAAATCATTAATCACTGCCCTTTTCGCTGGATCAGGGAACGTTCCTCTTTTTCGCCTTCGCCTCTTTTCCGAAGCACAGGTCTGGTCATAAACGATTACAGAGACTCCTAAAACTTCACGAATTTCTTTTTGGACTCGATCATAATCATCGCGATGATGAACTGTCACACCCTCAGCGAACCCAGTATTAGAACCATATTTATCCGGTTCATCCGTAACAACTACAACTTTGGTCGCACCTTCAGCCGCGACTTGCCGAGTTACTTGTGGCACGGTTAATTGACCATCAACTGGCTGACCACCCGTCATTGCAACAGCATCATTAAACAAGATTTTGTAGGTCATATTAGCCCCTGAAGCGACAGCCGCCCTCAACGCTAAAAACCCAGAATGAAAATAGGTCCCATCACCAATATTTTGAAAAACATGCGGCGTATCAACGAAGTGAGACTCGCCAATCCAACTAGCCCCCTCTCCGCCCATTTGGGTATATCCGGTCGTATTGCGGTCCATCCATTGCGCCATAAAATGACAACCTATCCCAGATAAGGCAACAGAACCCTCTGGCACCTTAGTTCCCGTGCTGTGGGGACAACCAGAACAGAAATAAGGCGTACGCTCCATGGCTGGAACCTCGATAGACTCAAGAGCCATCGACTTTCTTCGATTGAGTCGATCTTCAAGATCATGATCACTCGTGAACTCTAATATACGCTCTGCAATCGCAATCGCAATTTCATTAGGTTCGAGTGCTGCATTGGAGCGAAGCAACTCAGTTCCTTGTTCATTCTTTTTACCAACAACAATAGGACGTTGCTCGAGCGAATATAAGATATCTTTCACTTGAGGCTCTAAAAGAGCTCGCTTTTCTTCAACAACCAAAATCTTTTTAAGGCCTTTAGCAAACTGAGAAATCCCTATTGGCTCGAGTGGCCAGGTCATACCCACTTTATAAACACTCAAACCGAGTTTTTTCGCACGCTGGTCATCAATACCTAAATAGTGAAGCGCTTGCCTGACATCGAGATACGATTTACCACAAGTAATGATACCCAAGACATCATTCCCACCTTGAAGCTCAACTCTATCGATTCCATTAGCTCGCACAAACGCTTTGACCGCTTCAAGCTTATATTTATGAAGGCGCTCTTCCTGATCTAGAGGCGGATCTGGAAAGCGAAGACTAAGACCTCCCTCAGGCATTTCAAATTCAGAGGGCTGAACCACTTGCACTCTATCGTCACCGACGTCAACGGTTGCGCTTGCATCGATCGTATCCTTCATGCATTTAAGACCTACCCACGTACCGGAATATCGGGAAAGCGCCCATCCATACAACCCGTAATCCAATAACTCCTGTACCCCAGCTGGATTCAGTATGGGCATCATTGCGTCGACCAGCGCAAATTCACTTTGATGCGCAGTAGTCGATGATTCACATGTGTGATCGTCGCCCATCAAAGCGAGGACACCACCATTAGGATGGGTTCCAGCCAAGTTCGCATGTCGAAAAATATCACCTGACCGATCTACTCCTGGCCCCTTGCCATACCATATACCAAACACACCATCATATTTGGCCTTGCCATGCATCCCAGCCTGCTGTGTGCCCCACAGCGCTGTTGCCGCAAGGTCTTCGTTAACCCCTGCCTGGAACACAATATTGTGATTTTTTAGGTGCTTCTTTGCAGCCCACAATTGTTGGTCAAACTGACCTAACGGGCTGCCCCGATAACCTGAGATATAGCCAGCAGTATTCAATCCGCTCTTTTTATCCCTAGCATGCTGCATCAAAGGCAAGCGCACCAATGCTTGCGTCCCATTGAGAAAGATACGACCCTCCTCAACAATATATTTGTCTTCTAACGCGACATCTCTAAGTTTCATAACCAGTCAAAGCCCCCGTTTAGCCGAACTGCCACATGAGTTATTCAGCATCAGTATTTAATCCAAAAATAGGAACGTCCAAGCGCAACCTTCATATCATCTAATCTCACAGAATCGTATCATAATAGACTCTTATCCCAATCAAAAGGATCTCCAATGTATAATCAGTTTGAAATTACACCACTACTGGAATCAAGGCAAAGCTAGAAATGTCCGAGGAATTAGATATCCCAATTGACTTATCGCTCGATGTAAAAGGACTTAACTGTCCACTTCCCATACTGAAAACAAAAAAAGCACTACAGGAAATCGTGATAGGGCAAGTGTTGGAAGTATTTACAACTGACCCAGGATCAGTTCCGGACTTTCATGCGTTTTGCCGGCAAACGGGCCACGACTTACTCGACTCGACCGAAGCAAAGGCCAGCTACCGATTTTTAATCAGAAAAAGTAAGTGATATCAGCCGATTGGGCAGTTGCACGCCCCAACAATAAAATTTAAATCAATGCTACTTTGTGGTTAGTTTACTCACAAGCACACAATCAAATTTTTAATCCGCATGATGTTGCGTGCGCAAGAAGAGTGCCCTTTTGCTTGGGCTTGCCGCAATACTAAACCGACCGCCTTACCCAATTAAGATGACCGTCTAAAACGGAATATCATCCTCGAGGTCATCTAAGCCACCGGAAAATTGGCTGGAACCAGATTCTGCAGATCCCTTACTAGGTGATTGGTTACCACCGAAATCTCCCCCACCAGAGCCTGGTCGAGACCCCAACATTTGCATCCGGTCCGCTACAACCTCGGTGGTATATTTCTCCTGACCTTCCTTATCTGTCCACTTTCTGGTTTGCAAGCGCCCCTCAAAATATGCTTGCGACCCTTTCTTAAGATACTCCCCAGCCACTTCTGCCAAGCGACCAAAGATGACGATTCTGTGCCATTCCGTCTTCTCTTGACGCTCACCACTCTTATCCTTCCAGGTGTCTGTTGTCGCAATACTTAAACTAACCATTGCGTCTCCGCTTGGCATACGACGGACTTCAGGATCTCTCCCAAGATTTCCAACAAGAATGACCTTATTTACGGAAGCCATCAACTTTCTCCTGTTTCTAAAACTGTGATTTAACGATGGGCGTAGCCCTTTTAGGACCGGTCAACAACCTCATCAACGCTTGTGGCCTTACTGTAACGCCTTTAACCCATATGTGCTATAGCCAAAATAATCTATTGGCTAACTTGGTTGACTGGATCAGACATTTTGACGGACGCAAGCAACCACACCAGTGCCCAAACAGCACTAAATATGAAGACTCCCTGACCTGAGAAATGCTGGTATGTCCAGCCTCCAGCCACTCCCCCAATAAATGTTCCCAGATACTGACTGGTACTGTAGACACCTAACGCCGTACCCTTAGACTTGGGATCCGCCACACGTGAAACCCAAGAAGGAAGTGACGCCTCCAGCAAATTAAATGCACCAAAAAATATGACCAATGCCAGACCAAGACCAACCTGACCAAAATCAAATACACCAAGCAGTAGCTCTGCCAAGATGATCATCATGATGCTGAATAAAAATACGGCTTTGCGATGTCCAAATTTCTCCGAAAGCATCATCAATGGCAACATAATAAAGATGCTGGACACCATCACAGCAAGATAGAACTGCCAAGTAATTAAACCACCCTCCAAGCCAGCGAGAATAAACGGTAAGGACACAAACATTGCCATCAAGATTCCATGTAACGAAAAAATACCTAAATCAAGCCTGAGCAAATCTCTATTAGATAAAATGACTTGTAATTTGACGGGGGAATCTTCCCCTCGCTTACCTATCGGTTCCGGATCAGGCACGTAGAAGTAAACAACCGCTATGGATACACAAGTCAAAAGCGCCGTAATTAAAAATATACCTGACAATCCGACAAATCCATCCAGCACCGGACCCAACACGATAGACAAGAGAAAGGTAAAGCCAATCGTAATCCCGATGATCGCCATTGACTTAGTACGAACTTCGTCCCGTGTGAGGTCGGCATTCAACGCGATCGCTGCGGATGATACAGCCCCCGCTCCCTGGATACCACGCCCAATACACAACATGAGAAGTGAGTCCGCGCATGCGGCAACGAGACTTCCCATAATAAATATACACAGCCCGAGGTATATCGTCCTTTTTCGACCCCAAAAATCAGATAAGCGGCCCAATGGAATCTGAAAAATAGCTTGAGTTAAACCGTAAATACCTATCGCCAAACCAATGAGCGTCGCGCTCTCACCACCCGGCAAGGTATCTGCATATAACGCAACCACGGGAAGGATCACGAATAACCCAAACATACGTAAACTAAATACACCTGCCAATCCGATACTGGCTCTTCGTTCGCTTTGAGTGAAGCTTGTCATTGAATAATTATGGAGATTCTCAGAGGTAAATTAGATATTAATTCGGTATAGTATCAGGTTACTCTTTTTCATTGGAAATCGTCGAATAAGCGAATTATTCTGGCCTACACAGAACTATGGATTCAATAAAAGTTAGGGGTGCTCGAACCCATAACCTAAAAAATATCGACGTCGATATTCCGAAAAATAAACTGGTGGTTTTTACAGGCTTATCGGGATCCGGGAAATCATCTCTGGCATTTGATACATTGTTCGCAGAAGGACAACGTCGCTACATCGAATCGCTCTCAGCATACGCGCGTCAATTTTTAGAGGTATTAGAAAAACCTGATGTCGATTCGATAGAGGGACTATCGCCTGCGATCGCGATTGAACAAAAGTCTAAAAACAACAATCCACGCTCCACCGTAGGGACCGTAACGGAAATTCACGATTACTTACGTCTCTTGTATTCAAGGACTGGCGAACAATACTGTCCAGAACATCAGGAACCTCTAAAGGCATTTTCCATATCAGAAATGATCGAATTTATCCTAGACCTCGGGACAGAGAAAAGAATACTCATCCTGGCCCCAATAAAAAGAGAAAAAACACAAACGACAAGCAATCTCATCGAGCGCTTCAGAGCGCAGGGCTTCTTCCGAATCCGAATCGATGGCGAAGTCATTGACTTAGATGATCAGTCTGCGCCAAAAATCACACAGGAGAAAAAAGAAGTCCAACTCGTTATCGACCGACTTAGAATCACTAGCGATTCGAAAGGACGGCTAGCAGAATCCTTGGAAACCGCACTGAGACAAAATCCAAATGGCATTTTGATACACGACATTGAAACAGCTAAAGATTACAGCCTTTCAGCGGTGTTTAGCTGTCCCAAATGTGACCACACCTGCCCTCCACTGAACCCGAGGATGTTCTCATTTAATCATCCCAGCGGTTCGTGTCCAGCTTGCGATGGCATCGGTCAATTAGAGATATTTGACGTTGAGAAAATCATTGCCCACCCAACATTATCACTCGCCTCCGGTGCTATCAGCGGCTGGGATAGAAGAAATAAATTTTTCTTCGATATGCTCTCTAGCTTAAGCACGCACTACGATTTTGATCTAAATACACCCTATGAGAATTTACCGCTTGAAGTGCAAGAGGTTGTTCTTCATGGATCTGGAAAACAAAAAATAAAATTTTATTATCAAGGTAAAGACGGCCAGAAAAAAACTGACAATCACACTTTTGAGGGTGTGATAAAAAACTTTAATCGACGCCATACCGAGACCAAAGAAGAGGCCGTTAAAGAGGAATTGGCAAAGTTTATTAGCCTTAGCAGCTGCCCCGAATGCTCAGGATCTCGACTCAGCCCAACAGCCCGAAATGTGCGAGTCAACGGAGTCAATATAGCGGCGGTGAATGCAATGGCGCTCACTGACGCCAAAATATTTTTTGAAACACTAATTAATCACCCACAGACAAAGGTAATCTCAGAAAGAGTAATCACCGAAATCATCAATCGTGTGGGATTCCTCATCGATGTCGGCTTAGGGTATCTGTCACTGCAGAGAAAATCAGCAACACTGTCCGGAGGTGAATCTCAGCGCATTAGACTGGCTTCTCAAATTGGAGCTGGGCTAAGTGGAGTAATGTATGTCTTAGATGAGCCGTCTATTGGTTTACATCAAAGAGACAATCAACGACTTATAGAGTCCATAAAAAAACTTAGAGATTTAGGCAATACCGTAATCGTTGTTGAGCACGACGAAGAAACCATTGTTGAGTCAGATTACGTCATTGACATAGGTCCCGGATCAGGTGAGTCAGGTGGTAAGATCGTGTTTGAAGGGACTCCAGAGAACATTTTAAATGATCCAAATTCAGTAACCGGACCCTACTTAGCTGGCACAAAAAAAATATTCGAATTTCCAAATAAGATAATCGATAAATCAACACCGACTATCAAGCTAACAGGGGCAAGGGCTAACAACCTAAAGGAGGTCAATCTTGAAATACCATTGGGCGTATTCGTATGCATAACCGGCGTTTCAGGGTCAGGAAAATCTACACTCATTAATGATACGTTCGTTCCCGCTATAGCTCGCCTACTGGGTGGCAGAGCGAAAGGCGAATATCTTTACGACGAGATTACAGAAACTAAAAATATTACGCACCTTGTAAACGTCGATCAGAGTGCTATCGGCAGAAGCCCGCGCTCCAATCCGGCCACTTATACCGGAATGTTTACTACCATCAGAGAGTTATTCTCGCAAATGCCACTCGCGAGAGAGCGAGGTTACAACTCCGGCCGGTTTTCCTTCAACGTCAAAGGCGGTAGATGTGAAACTTGCCAAGGCGAAGGAAGTAGACGTATAGAGTTACATTTTCTACCCGACGTTTTTGTGACCTGCGAAGTTTGCCATGGAAAACGCTATAGTCAGGAAACGTTAGACATCAATTACAAAGGCAAAAATATTTGTGATGTCCTTGAAATGAGAGTTAATGAAGCTTTACCCTTCTTCTCATCCGTACCTAGCTTAAAGCGTAAACTTGCGATACTCGAAGAGGTGGGCCTCGGATACATGACTTTAGGGCAAAGTGCAACAACTTTATCTGGCGGCGAAGCACAAAGAGTCAAACTGGCAAGTGAATTGTCAAAACGAAACACTGGTAGCACCCTCTACGTACTGGACGAACCCACCACAGGTTTACATTTCAGTGACATCTCATGGCTCCTTCATATCTTAGTCAAACTCAGAGATCAAGGAAACTCAATTGTAGTAATCGAGCATAATATAGATATCATAAAGCGTGCGGACTGGGTCATAGACCTCGGGCCGGAGGGAGGAGACCTTGGAGGCAACATCATCGCTCAAGGAACTCCTGAACAAATAGCCAAAGTAAATAATAGCTATACCGGCCACTTTTTGAAAAAGATACTAACCGCCTCATAGTGATCAGATTATTTAGGTTACAAAAAAGCCAGCATTATTGCTGGCTTTTTTGTAACCTAAAACTCAGTCAACTTTGTTGTCTACTCCTCAACAGCATCCTTTACCTCAGCGATATCAACCTCTGGACGATCCATCAATTCAACGAGTGCCATTGGCGCATTATCTCCTTGTCGAAAACCGTATTTAAGGATCCTCAAATAACCCCCGTTGCGCGCTGCAAACCGAGGGCCAAGCTCACCAAACAATTTTCCAACAATTTCCCTATCACGCAAACGCGAAAAAGCTAACCGACGATTCGCCAGGGTGGCTTTTTTACCAAGCGTTATAATAGGCTCAGCCACCCGACGTAATTCCTTCGCCTTTGGAAGAGTCGTTTTTATAACTTCATGACGCAACAATGAGTTCGTCATATTCCGGAACATCGCCTCCCGATGGGAGGAAGTGCGATTCAGTTTTCGAAGTCCAAGCCTATGTCGCATGGGGTGTTTCCTTCCTTGTTTTAACTAAGTCTCAATAGAAACAGCTTAAGATCCCTCAGACGGGGTTTCCGGCCAACTATCGATTTTCATACCAAGAGACAATCCCCTTGAAGCGAGAACGTCCTTAATTTCATTTAACGATTTACGACCAAGATTTGGTGTTTTTAACAACTCGTTTTCCGTTCGCTGGATCAGATCGCCGATGTAATAAATACTTTCAGCTTTAAGACAATTTGCTGACCGTACCGTCAATTCTAAATCGTCTACCGGTCGTAAAAATGCTGGGTCAACATCCGGCTTTTGTGGGACGCTTTCTTCTGCGACAGTGCCCTGCAAATCAGCAAAACTTGAGAGTTGATCCATAAGAATACGGGCAGCAAACCGAACTGACTCCTCTGGATCAACTGACCCATTTGTTTCAATATCGATCACAAGCTTATCGAGGTCTGTCCGTTGCTCAACACGCGCACTCTCTACCGCATAGCTTACTTTAGTCACTGGACTAAAAGATGCGTCAAGCAGGAGACTTCCAATCACTCGGTTTTCATCGTCATCACCCAATCGAACATTAGCAGGTACGTAACCACGACCGCCTTGCACCTTGATTTCCATGCTGATCTTTCCACCAGGCGCTAGATTAGCAATCACGTGCTCAGGGTTAATGATATCGACGTCATGACTGACCTCAATATCCGCAGCTGTAACAGCACCACCACCCTCTTTGGAAAGAGTTAAGGTGATTTCGTCACGATTATGAAGTCTGAGTACAATTCCTTTAAGGTTGAGAAGGATATCAACAACATCCTCCTGCACGCCATCCAGGGTTGAATACTCATGAAGTACTCCATCAATCTTTACTTCAGTAGGTGCAAACCCGGGCAATGAGGACAGTAGTATCCTGCGCAACGCATTACCCAAGGTGTGACCAAAACCTCGCTCAAATGGCTCCATAACCACTTTAGCTTGCCCAGGGGCAGTAAGTTTTACATCAATAATTTTTGGCTTCAAAAAGCTATTAAGCATCTATTCGACCCTTTTCAAAAGTTTCGAAAAATAAATTCGTGGAGCTTACTTGCCCCACACGTAGTTCAAAATTACTTAGAGTACAACTCAACGACCAACGACTCATTGATGGTTGATGACAAATCAGCCCGTTGCGGTACAGATTTGAAAGTACCCTTGAGTCCTTTAACATCGACTTCCACCCAGTCTGGAAACCCTCTTCCTTCTGCAGCTTCCAAAGAGGCTTTAACTCGTAAATGAGTTTTTGCTCTCTCTGCAATTTCGATAATGTCACCGGGCTTAACGATGTAAGACGGAATATTGACGCGCCTTCCATTAACCATCACGCCGTTGTGTCTGACAATTTGGCGCGCTTCGGTACGCGATATACCGAAACCCATGCGTAACGCCACGGAATCAAGACGACTTTCGAGATCTTGCAGGAGTGTTTCACCTGTTACCCCCTTACGGCGAGCGGCTTCTTTGTAAGTCTTGCGGAACTGTCGCTCTAGTACGCCGTAAATACGGCGAATCTTTTGCTTTTCCCTTAGCTGTCGCCCGAACTCAGACATACGGCTGCCCTTCTGTCCATGCTGACCTGGAGGATAAGGTCGACGCTCAATACCACACTTGTCTGTGTAACATTTCTCGCCCTTTAAGAATAACTTCTCACCCTCTCGACGACATTGACGGCACTTAGGATCTGTATTTCTAGCCATAATTCATCGCTCCTTAAATTCTGCGTCGTTTTGGCGGACGACATCCATTATGTGGCACCGGTGTAACGTCAGAGATACTCGTAATTTTAAATCCTACTGAATTTAAAGCTCTAACCGCGGACTCTCGACCTGGACCGGGACCTTTTATGCGAACCTCAATATTCTTAACACCGCATTCCTGCGCCATTTTTCCAGCCGCTTCTGCAGCCACCTGAGCAGCGAATGGAGTACTTTTCCGAGATCCCTTAAAGCCATTAGCACCTGACGTAGACCAGGACAAAGCATTGCCCTGTCGATCCGTGATCATGATGATCGTGTTATTAAAAGACGCATGAATATGCGCTATACCTTCCGCGATATTCTTCTTTACTTTCTTGCGTGCTCTTGGTGTGTTTTTTGCCATCAAAAAATTCCATTTAGTCTAAGTGATTGGTTATAACTAACGGTCTACTGATTAAATCTATCTCCGTATCGCCCTTTTCGGACCCTTGCGAGTACGCGCATTTGTTTTCGTTCGTTGACCCCTAACCGGCAAGCCCTTACGGTGACGAGTTCCACGATAAGTGCCAAGATCCATAAGTCGCTTAATATTCATTGAAACTTCACGACGAAGATCGCCCTCTACTACGAAGGTGCCAATTTGTTCTCTAAGCTTTTCCATTTCATCACCAGACAGGTCTTTCACCTTGACTGAAGGTTCCACACCCGCTTTAGAACACACCTCGAAGGCACGAGTTCTGCCTAAGCCATAAATAGAGGTCAAAGCAACCCAAGTGTGCTTTTGATCAGGAATATTAACGCCAGCTATACGAGCCATATTTTATCTCTTCTAAAATTCAATGGTGGATGTTCTCAACCTTGTCGTTGCTTATGTCGAGGCTCTATACAAATAACTCGAACTACATTCTTTCGACGCACGATTTTACAATTGCGGCAAAGTTTCTTTACTGATGCTTTAACTTTCATATATTTCTCTCCTTAACGCGAAGGGCTTGCCCCGCCTTTGAAGTTTGTCTTTTTAAGAAGACTCTCATATTGATGGGACATTGCATAAGCCTGAACTTGCTGCATAAAGTCCATCGTAACAACAACAATAATCAACAAGCTTGTCCCGCCAAAATAAAATGGGACATTCCACTTAACTATCATTAATTCAGGGATCAAACACACGATAGTGATGTAACAAGCACCTACTAACGTGAGCCGAGTAACAATTCGTTCAATATATTTGGTCGTTTGGTCCCCCGGACGAATGCCTGGTATGAACGCACCACTCTTCTTTAAATTATCCGCGGTCTCGCGGGGATTAAACACCAGAGCCGTGTAGAAGAAACAGAAGAATATTATGGCCATTGCGTACACGACCATATAAAGCACCTGACCCGGATGCAAAAGGCCACCTATGTCTCGAAGCCAGTATAAGCTTTCATTAGTCCCCAAAAATTCAGCCAGCGTTGCTGGGAACAGAATGATACTCGAGGCGAAGATCGGTGGAATAACCCCAGCCATATTAAGTTTAAGCGGCAAATGAGAACTCTGCCCTCCATAGACTTTATTACCTACTTGTCTCTTTGCATAATTAACCAAAATCTTGCGTTGACCTCGCTCAACAAACACCACCACCCCAGTGATCACGATCACGCCAATGAAAATTAACATGACGAGTGGGATGGAGAAAGAACCCGTTCTAACGAGCTCAAGAGTTCCGGCCACTGCGCTAGGTAAGCCCGCGGCAATACCAGCGAAGATAATAAGGGAAATTCCGTTACCAATACCACGCTCGGTTATCTGCTCGCCCAACCACATTAGAAACATAGTCCCAGTAACCAGAGTAACGACAGTTGTAAATCTGAACGCTAGGCCAGGGTCGAGTACGAGGTTTGCTTGGGATTCGAGAGCCACTGAAATACCGATTGCTTGGAATGTGGCCAATCCCACAGTACCGTAGCGTGTAAATTTCGTTATTTTCTTGCGGCCGGTTTCGCCTTCCTTTTTTAGTTGCTCAAAGGTCGGAACAACTACAGTCATCAACTGCATAATAATCGACGCCGAAATATACGGCATGATGCCCAAAGCAAAAATAGTAAACCGCTGTAGCGCTCCACCAGAAAACATATTAAACATACCTAATATGCCACCTTCTTGCGCCTTAAATAACTCTTCAAGCTGAACTGGATCGATCCCAGGCACAGGCACATGGGCTCCCAAGCGATACACAATTAAAGCGAACAGCAAGAACAGCAGGCGCGCCTTTAGGTCACCATACTTATTCACACCTGCACCTTTATTTGTTCCAACGGCCAACGCCTTAATCCTCTATCTTTCCACCAGCGGACTCAATCGCGAGTCGCGCTCCTTTTGAAACCAGTATTCCTTTGAGCTGAGGCTTCCTACCCTCCGCTAAGGACCCTGATAGAAACACTTTTGCAGCGCTCACAAAGTTAGGAACGACCTGCGCAGCCTTTAGCGCCGCCAAATCAATAACATCAGCGTCTACTTTATTCAATTCATCCAATCTAACTTCACGCGTATCGGCGCTAGTCATTGAGCGGAACCCACGCTTAGGGAGACGTCTGGCCATAGGCATCTGACCACCTTCAAAACCGACCTTATGGTAACCACCCGCGCGAGAATGTTGTCCTTTATGGCCTCTACCTGCGGTCTTTCCTTTTCCGCTACCACCTCCACGGCCAACCCGCATTCTGTCTTTCTTAGACCCATCTGCTGGGCTAATATCATTCAATCTCATCTGCTTAACCCTCAACTTTCACTAGGTAGTCCACTTTAGCAATCATGCCCCGAACTGACGGAGTATCTTCAAGCATAACCGTGTGTCTAATCCTACGCAGACCCAAACCAATAACAGTTGCCCGATGGGACGGCTTTGTGCCTATAACACTCTTAATGAGTGTCACCTTGAGGGTCTTATCTAACTGCTTCGCTGTCGTATTCATGAATTACCCCAAAATCTCTTCAACTGTTTTCCCACGCTTGAGCGCAATATCAGAAGGAGAGTTCATTTCAGCAAGTCCGTTCAAAGTCGCACGGACAACGTTATAAGGATTTGTTGAACCAATACATTTAGCCAGAATATTGGTCACACCCATCACTTCAAAGACTGCACGCATTGGACCACCAGCGATAATTCCAGTACCAGCTGAAGCGGGCTGCATATAAACTTTTGCGGCCCCGTGTGTTCCTATAACAGCATGATGAAGAGTGCCGCTATTTAAAGAAACCTTAAATAACTTCTTTCTAGCCTCTTCCATCGCTTTTTGAATAGCAACGGGAACCTCTTTAGATTTCCCTTTACCCATACCAACACCACCGTCACCATCGCCAACCACAGCCAAGGCGGCAAAACCAAGAATTCGACCACCCTTGACCACCTTAGTAACTCGGTTAACGGCAACCATTTTTTCACGGATCCCGTCTTTACTTTCCTCTGAATGATTCTGTGCTCGTGCCATGGTTATCCTTTAAAACTGTAGACCGGCCTCTCGTGCCGCCTCCGCTAACGCTTTGATGCGTCCAGTGTACTTAAACCCAGAACGATCAAATGCAACCTGTTCCAGCCCTTTTTCTTTCGCTTTCTTCGCTATACGAGCACCAACCTGTGTCGCTGCTTGTATATTCCCGCCATTAGACAGTAACTTGCGCAACTCAACCTCAGCTGTAGACGCAGAAACAATGACTTTAGCGTCACGATCCAAAATTTGCGCGTAAATATGCAAGTTCGTTCTGTGCACCTGCAATCGATGAACCGCTCCAGAATTATTAATCTGATGTCGGATTTTTCTTGCTCTACGCGCTCTAGACGCATTTTTAACTGACTCTGACATGACTTGGCCTTATTTTTTCTTGGTTTCTTTCATGACCACTCGCTCATCCGCATAACGAACTCCCTTACCCTTATAAGGCTCTGGAGGCCGATATCCTCGGACATCTGCTGCAACCTGACCAACTAATTGTTTATCAACCCCTTTAATGAGGACTTCAGTTTGTTGTGGCGTTTCCACCTTGATACCTTCCGGCATCTGATGCACGACGGGATGTGAAAAACCTAACGAAAGATTTAATTTGTCCCCTTGCGCTTGCGCTCTGTAACCCACACCAACGAGTGTCAACTTCTTCTCATAACCAGCCGTAACGCCAGTAACCATATTCGCTATAACCGCTCGAGTCGTGCCATGAAGCGCTCTTGCCTGTCGACTATCATTGACTGGCGCAACGGTTATAACTCCATTCTCCTGCGTCACTTTAACAATATCGCTAATTTCGCGGCTCAGGAAACCAAGCGCACCCTTTACCTCTACCGTATTACCGACTATAGAAACTTGAGCTCCCGAGGGAACATTGATTGGGTCTTTTCCAACACGTGACATTTTCTATAACTCCAAATCGATTGTTCGTTTAAAGATCATGATCGTCCTCTTTACTTAAGCGACGATACAAAGAACTTCACCACCGATCCCAGTACTCCTGGCCCTGCGATCTGTCATCACTCCCTTTGGTGTCGAAACTATCGCAACGCCAAGACCGTTCATAACAGTTGGGATGTCCTGCGCGCCTTTATAAATACGCAACCCGGGTCGACTGACTCGTTCAATTTTCTCAATAACAGGCCGTCCCGCATAATACTTAAGGGCAAGCTCAAGCTCTGGCTTCTTCTGCTCTTGCCCGATTACGGTCATACTCTCGATGTAACCTTCATCGATAAGCACCTGTGCAATTGCTCGCTTTACATTGCTAAATGGCATCTTGACTTTGCTCTTTTCCGCCATTTGAGCGTTTCTGATTCTAGTCAACATGTCAGCGATTGGATCACTCATACTCATAGCTGTACTCTCCTACCAACTCGCTTTAATAATTCCAGGAACCTCACCGCGCATAGCGATTTCACGAAGTTTCCCGCGGGCAAGACCAAATTTACTATAAACACCACGCGGCCTACCAGTTAGTGCACACCGATTTCTCAAGCGCACTGGACTGGCATTACGAGGTAGTTTTTGCAACGCTATACGAGCGACATATTTTTCTTCTTCCGAAGACTGCGCACTGTTAAGCACAGCATCAATTGCCGCTCTTTTTTCTGCGTATTTCGCGACAGTAGCACGCCGCTTGATATCCCTATAAATGATAGATTTTTTTGCCATTAGATCCTCAATTCTTGAACGGGAAACGGAAAGCGGATAACAAAGAACGTGCTTCCTTATCTGTCTTAGCAGTTGTCGTGATTGTCACATTCAAACCACGCAGCACGTCAATCTTATCGTACTCAACTTCAGGGAAAATAATCTGCTCACGAACGCCCATATTGAAGTTTCCACGACCGTCAAACGACTTACTAGGAATGCCACGAAAATCCCTGATACGCGGAATAGCCACCGAGATTAAACGATCTAAAAACTCATACATTCTTGGGCCGCGCAGCGTTACCTTGCATCCAATGGGATACCCATCACGTATTTTAAAGCCCGCAATAGATTTCTTAGCTTTAGTGATGATTGGTTTTTGCCCTGCGATCAAGGTCATATCACTAACCGCGTGGTCAAGCACTTTCTTATCAGCCACCGCTTCACCGACGCCCATATTAAGGACAATCTTCAAAATGCGCGGGACCTCCATGATGGACTTATACTTATACTCACTCATAAGACCCGGAACCACCTCAGCCTTATACACGTCTGCCAGTCGCGCTCCCTTGAGCTCTTGTTGACCAGCTACTTTAGCGTCATTACTCATTCAAAACCTTTCAAGAATCGACCATTTCGCCATTTGAGCGAAATATTCGTACACGAGACCCGTCGTCCAACGTTTTAATACCGACACGGTCGCCTTTTTTCGTCGCGGGGTTAAATACAGCAAGATTAGATCGCTGTATAGGCATCTCTTTTGTGTTAATGCCACCGGTAGCACCCGTCATGGGATTGCCTTTTTGGTGTTTCTTAACAAGATTGATACCCTCAACCAATACTTTAGAATTTGCTAGCACCTGTAACACAGTGCCTTGCTTTCCTTTATCTCGACCTAAGTTAACTACTACCTGGTCACCTTTTCGAATTTTTTCCATAGCGCGTCCTTCTCTACAAAACCTCTGGTGCGAGAGAAACTATCTTCATAAATTTCTCCGTCCTTAACTCTCGGGTAACTGGCCCAAAAATCCGTGTACCGATTGGCTCTAATTTAGCGTTGAGTAATACTGCTGCGTTTGAATCGAACTTAATCTTAGACCCATCCGGACGACGAACCCCAGCAGCTGTTCGTACCACTACCGCGTTATAGACTTCGCCTTTTTTTACCTTACCTCGCGGCGCAGCATCTTTGATGGCTACCTTGATAACATCACCCACGCCTGCGTACCGTCGTTTCGAGCCGCCAAGCACCTTAATACACATCACAGAACGCGCACCAGTGTTGTCAGCAACCTGAAGCCGTGTTTGCATTTGGATCATATTTTTACGCCTAATTTCAACCAACTTACCCCAAGTTAAGGAACAGTTTTGGCACCCGTCCGGGTTAAAAACAACTTCTAGTGATTGCCCTCAACACAAACGTTGAGATTAGCCCCTCTAGAAAAGCCGTGCATCATATCTGAAACCGTAGCTTCAGACAACCCTAATATTATATTTGCGTTGATTTTTCTACTACTTCAGCCACTGACCAACTCTTAGTCTTAGACCGGGGCACACCTTCTTCAATCAGTACTGTATCTCCGATTTGACACTCATTGGGTTCATCGTGCGCATGGTACTTGCTTGATTGCTTCATAAACTTACCGTAGAGCGGATGTTTTACTTGCCGCTCAACGAGAACGGTAACAGTTTTGTCCATTTTATCGGACACCACGCGACCCTTGAGTCGGCGACGATTAGCGGTGGTCTTATCAGACATTTGCGCTCACTTTCTTTGCCAATACAGTTTTAACACGGGCGATGTCTCTGCGAACCTTGCAAATCTCACTAGAGTTAGTCAGTTGCTGAGTCGCCTTTTGCATCCTGAGTGTAAATGCAGCCTTGAGTAACTCATGTAATTCTTTATTCAAGTCTTCTACGTTTTTAGTTTCTAAATCTTTAGCTTTCATGCCCTATCCCAAGTTTTTATGGACAAAGACGGTACGAAGAGGAAGCTTAGCTGCCGCAAGCCTGAACGCCTCTCTCGCGACGTCTTCTTGCACTCCATCCATTTCGTACAATACTTTTCCTGGTTGAATTTCAGCGACCCAATACTCTACACTTCCTTTACCTTTACCCATTCGAACCTCTGCAGGCTTTTGTGTAATAGGCTTATCTGGGAAGATGCGTATCCAAATTCGACCACCACGCTTTATGTACCGTGTCATTGCACGTCGAGCCGCTTCAATCTGTCTCGCCGTCAGTCGACCGCGATCAATAGCTTTCAGACCGAAATCGCCGAAGGAAACTTTTGCCCCACGAGTCGCAACCCCATAATTCCGACCCTTAAACTGTTTACGAAATTTAGTTCTAGACGGTTGCAGCATTATTTACTCCCGTTTTTCGTTGTTTTCTTGGCGCGGGCGCAACATCAGCAGGCAAGCCTCCAATCGGGTCCTTAGAGCCGAGCATTTCACCTTTGTAGATCCACACTTTGATGCCGATAATTCCAAAGGTAGTCTGTGCTTCCGCCGTACCGTAATCTATTTCTGCGCGGAGTGTATGAAGAGGAACACGCCCCTCTCGGTACCACTCGGTCCTAGCAATATCAATGCCATTCAAACGTCCGGCGCTCATGATTTTCACGCCCTTAGCACCAAGCCGCATTGCATTTTGCATAGCTCGCTTCATTGCCCTACGAAAAGCGATTCTCTTTGTTAACTGTTGAGCAATCGAGTCAGCAATCAATTGCGCGTCAATTTCCGGCTTGCGCACCTCTTCAATATTGAGATGGACAGGCACACCCATTAACCGCTGGAGCTCACCTCGCAAGACTTCAATGTCTTCACCTTTTTTACCGATGACAATACCGGGTCGGGCGCTGTGGATCGTAATCCTGGCGTTCTTGGCAGGCCGCTCGATAATAACCTTCGCTACAGAGGCATGCGCAAGTCGCTTCTTTAGAAACTCTCGCACCTTAATATCCTGCAGTAACATTTCGGAAAAATTACGTCCTACCGCATACCATTTAGAACTCCAATTACGCTGTACACCTAAGCGAAATCCAATCGGGTTGATTTTCTGTCCCATACCTACTCCTTAGGCTTATCGCCGACACTCAAAAATACATGACTAGTCGGTTTAAGAATCTGCACCCCTCGCCCTTTAGCTCTAGGACGAAAGCGTTTTAAAACTGGGCCTTTTTCGACGAATATTCGAGTAATCTTCAATTCATCTATATCAGCACCATCGTTATGTTCAGCATTTGCTATCGCTGACTCTAATACTTTCTTGATGATTTTAGCCCCTCTCTTAGGACTAAACTTGAGCACGTCAAGGGCTCTATCAACTGGCATACCCCTTATCAAATCAGCAACAAGCCGACCTTTTTGCGGGGACAATCTCACACCACGAAGTACAGCTGATGTTTCCATATCTAAAACCTCACCTTATCTCTTAGCGACTTTTTTATCCGCCGCATGACCTTTAAAGGTCCTTGTATTCGAAAATTCACCGAGCTTATGCCCAACCATATTTTCAGTCACATACACAGGAATATGTTGCCTTCCGTTATGCACCGCGATAGTTAAGCCTACGAAGTCAGGTAAAATTGTTGACCGTCGTGACCATGTCTTTACTGGTCTTTTGTCGTTTTTAGAGCGAGCTGTATCCACTTTTTTTACAAGATGGAGGTCAACAAAAGGTCCTTTTTTTAGTGATCGTGCCATTGCTTATACCCCTTTATTTAGCTCGTCTTCGAACGATCATGTTCTGAGTTCGCTTGTTATTACGAGTCCGGAACCCTTTGGAAAGCGTTCCCCAAGGACTTACTGGGTCCCGCTTCGTGCCGGTACGCCCCTCACCACCACCGTGCGGGTGATCTACTGGGTTCATGGCTACGCCGCGAACAGTAGGTCTGATACCTCTCCAACGTTTCGCCCCAGCTTTCCCCAAACTTCTTAGGCCATGCTCGCTGTTTCCCACCTCACCAATGGTGGCACGACATTCAATGGAGATTTTTCGAATCTCACCTGACCTCAAGCGAAGCTGCGCGTAAGTATCTTCTTTTGCCAACAACTGTACAGATGTTCCCGCTGATCGCGCCATCTGCGCACCTTTACCGGGCTTCATCTCAATGCAATGAATTGTTGTACCAACCGGAATATTCTTAATGGGTAGCGCATTACCTGGCTTAATAGCTGCTAGAGGTCCATTTTCCAACTGATCTCCCGCACTTATACCTTTAGGCGCCAAGACATACCGCCTCTCCCCATCTGCATAAAGAATCAAGGCAATATTTGCACTGCGATTAGGGTCATACTCCAAGCGCTCTACACGCCCCGGAATACCGTCTTTATCTCGCTTAAAGTCTATGATTCGATAGAGACGCTTATGACCGCCACCTTGATGGCGAGTAGTAATGTGACCTTGGTTATTACGGCCAGCCCTCTTGTGGAGCGACTCAACGAGAGGCTCATGCGGCCGTCCTTTATGGAGCTCCTTATTAACAACGGCAACAACGCTACGTCTACCCGGCGAGGTCGGATTCATTTTTACTAGAGCCATTAGCTAATCTCCCCAGATGTTAGATCGATGTCCTGCCCAGGCTTCAGGCAAACGTAGGCTTTCTTCCAGTTTTTTCGTTGTCCGAGTCGCTGGCCGGTACGCTTCTTCTTACCTTTTACATTAACGACTTGCACGCTATCAACGTCTTTCTTAAATAGCATCTCGACCGCGGACTTAATTTCAGCCTTGGTCGCATCCGTCGCGACCTTAAATGTAAATTGACTTCTAGCGTCAGCAATTTCTGTGGCTTTTTCTGAAACCACTGGACCTAAAATTACCTTGAGCAATCGCTCCTGACTGAATTTTAACTCCCTCATGATAACGACTCCTCTAATTGGGCAATCGCGTCTTTGGTAATCACGACTTTCTCAAAGTGCAATAAGCTCACGGGATCCGCTTGACCTGGAGTCAAGACATCCACGTTGTGTAAATTACGAGCAGCCAAATACAGATTCTCATCAGGCTCATGCGTAACGATCAACGCACTCGCTAATCCGAGCTCTTTCATCTTGGCGCTCAACAACTTGGTTTTAGGCGCTTCAACAGCGAAAGAATCGATGACAATCACACGATCCTCACGAACCAATTGTGACCAAATCGTAGAAACACCTGCTCGGTACATCTTTCGATTAATCTTTTGCGAAAAGTTTTCATCTGGGCTAGATGGGAAAGCCTTGCCACCCCCGCGCCATATCGGACTGCTTGCTGAACCGGCACGAGCACGACCAGTGCCTTTTTGCTTCCAAGGCTTGCGGCCTGAGCGCGTAAGATCTCCCCGAGCTTTTTGAGCACGCGTACCGCTTCTGGCGTTTGCCATAAATGAAACGACTAACTGATGAATCAACGATTCGTTGTAATCACGAGCAAAAAGAGCGTCCGACACCTGAATTGATCCTGCCGCCTCATTTGAGCCGTTAAGAATTTTTAATTCCATACTTATGCCCTCCTCTTAACGGAAGGAATAACAACGACGTCCGACCCATCTGCGCCTGGTACCGAACCCTTCACGAATATCAAATTTCTTTCTTTATCGAGCCTAACTAGTTCTATATTTTGCGCGGTACGCTTAGCCGAACCCAAATGACCGGCCATCTTTTTTCCTGGGAACACACGTCCAGGATCTTGGTTCATCCCTGTAGAACCGTGAGCGTTATGGGTAATCGACTGACCATGACTGGCGCGCTGCGAAGAAAAGTGATGTCTTTTAATGGCACCCGCAAATCCCTTACCCTTAGTGACCCCAGAGATATCAACGTATTTAATCTCCTCGAATAACCCAACATCCAGCGTCTGCCCGAGCGTTAGCTCAGCAGTCGCCTCAGAGCCAAAGCGAAACTCATGGAAACCACGCGCGCTTTCAACCCCTGCCTTGGCAAGATGTCCGGAAATTGCTTTGTTAATTCGACTACGTCTACGCTCTCCATATGATACTTGGACGGCGACGTACCCATCAGTCTCGGTAGATTTAACTTGAGACACTCGATTGTTTGAAACATCTAGGACGGTCACTGGCACGGACTCTCCGCCTTCAGTGAAAATCCTGGTCATTCCAACTTTACGACCAATCATTCCTATAGCCATTATTATTACCTCAATTGAGGGACCCACTACAATTGGCGAGTCTTTTATTATTTAACAAATCAGGAGCCCTGGAGCCCCAATCTAAACCACTACTAATACAAACTACAACTTAATTTCTACGTCGACTCCAGCTGGCAAATCGAGTTTCATCAACGCATCTACAGTCTTATCTGTAGGGTCGATAATATCCATTAACCGCAGATGAGTCCGCATTTCGAGCTGCTCTCGAGATTTTTTATCTACGTGCGGAGATCGAAGTAAATCAAACCGCTCAATACGGGTTGGCAAGGGTACAGGACCTTTAACCACAGCGCCAGTCCGCTTTGCGGTCTCGACGATCTCGATAGCAGATTGATCAATCAATTTGTAATCAAACGCTTTCAAGCGAATTCGAATTTTTTGGTTATCCATTCAATTATCTCTTAACTGGGATGAAACACTTACGCGCACCACCTGATTAACTTTACTCCGTGACTTTAGAGACGACGCCAGCACCTACGGTACGGCCGCCCTCTCGAATCGCGAAACGCAATCCTTCTTCCATAGCTATTGGCTGAATCAACGTCACCTTCATCTGAACGTTATCACCAGGCATAACCATTTCAATACCCTCTGGCAAATCGCAAGCACCTGTCACGTCTGTCGTTCTAAAATAGAACTGAGGGCGATATCCATTGAAGAACGGGGTATGTCGTCCACCTTCATCTTTGCTCAGAATATAAACCTCAGCATCAAACTTGGTGTGCGGTGTAATCGAACCAGGCTTAGCCAACACTTGGCCACGCTCAACGTCCTCACGCTTAGTACCACGCAACAAGACACCCACGTTATCGCCAGCCTGACCTTGATCAAGCAACTTACGGAACATCTCAACACCTGTACACACGGTCTTAACCGTGTCTTTCAAGCCAATAATCTCAAGGTCTTCGTTAACCTTGACAATACCACGCTCAATACGGCCAGTGACCACCGTTCCACGACCAGAAATTGAGAACACATCCTCAACCGGCATCAGGAACGCCATATCCAAAGTTCGCTCTGGCTGAGGAATGTAAGTATCAAGCGCCTCAGCAAGCTTCATAATCGCAATCTCACCGTGCTCACCCTCATCACCCTCAAGGGCCTTCAATGCAGAACCAATCACAATCGGTGTGGCATCGCCCGGGAAATCATACTTGTCGAGCAACTCTCGAACTTCCATTTCAACTAACTCAAGTAACTCAGCATCATCAACCATGTCGGCTTTGTTCAAAAACACAATGATGTAAGGAACTCCCACCTGACGCGCAAGCAAGATGTGCTCTCGAGTCTGAGGCATTGGGCCATCAGCAGCGGAAACCACCAAGATCGCACCATCCATCTGTGCCGCACCAGTGATCATGTTCTTAACATAATCAGCGTGTCCTGGACAATCCACGTGCGCGTAATGGCGATTCTCTGTCTCATACTCAACGTGCGACGTATTAATCGTAATACCCCGTGCTTTTTCCTCAGGCGCATTATCAATCTGGTCGTAGCCCTTGCTTTCGCCGCCACCTTTTTTAGCCAGAACAGTCGTAATCGCCGCCGTTAGCGTCGTCTTACCATGGTCAACGTGTCCAATTGTTCCAACATTCACGTGCGGTTTGTTCCGCTCAAACTTTCCCTTTGCCATGATGTCCTCTTAACCTTTAATCAATTAGTTGAAAACCAATACCTACTATTTATCATTTACCACTGCTTCGGCAATACTTTTAGGTGCGTCTGCATAATGCTTAAATTCCATAGAGTAGGTCGCGCGCCCTTGCGTCAGGGATCGGAGAGTAGTGGAGTACCCAAACATTTCCGAAAGCGGCACCTCTGACTTAATTGCCTTACCACCACCAATCATATCTTCCATACCCTGGATCGTACCTCGACGTCCGGACAAGTCGCCCATCACATCGCCCATCTTTTCTTCTGGGGTTTCCACTTCTACAGCCATAATAGGCTCCAACAAAACCGCGGTTGCCTTCCTCATGCCGTCTTTAAACGCAATGATCGCCGCCATTTTGAACGCATTTTCTGACGAATCAACCTCATGATACGACCCGTCAAATAAAGTAATCTTCATATCTACCACAGGGTAACCCGCCACAACTCCGGAGGTCATAGCCTCTCTCAACCCCTTCTGCACAGCAGGAATATAGTCTTTAGGAACCGAGCCGCCCTTAGTCGCATCATGAAATTCAAAGCCTACACCTTGTTCGGAAGGCTCCATTTTCAACCAAACATGGCCGTACTGCCCCTTACCACCACTTTGCTTAACAAACTTACCCTCTATCTCGATAGACTTTTTAATTGCCTCTCGATAGGCTACCTGGGGCTTACCAATATTCGCCTCTACGCTAAACTCTCTGAACATTCGATCTACGAGGATCTCGAGGTGAAGCTCACCCATACCTGAGATAATTGTTTGACCAGACTCTTCGTCGGTTTTGACTCTGAAAGAAGGATCCTCTTGAGCCAGTCGACTCAAAGCAATGCCCATTTTTTCCTGGTCAGCTTTAGTTTTTGGCTCTACGGCCTGAGATATAACCGGCTCAGGAAACACCATTCGCTCTAGAATCACTGGCTTGTCTTGATTACATAAAGTGTCGCCCGTGGTCGCGTCTTTCAACCCAACTGCTGCGGCGATATCTCCAGCCCGAACCTCTTTAAGCTCCTCACGATTATTCGCGTGCATTTGGAGTATCCGTCCGATACGCTCTTTTTTGCCCTTCACGGAGTTATAGACAGAATCACCCGCTTGCAATGTCCCAGAATACACTCGGAAAAAGATCAACTGACCGACATAAGGATCAGTCATAATTTTAAACGCCAATGCTGAGAAGGGCTCGTCATCATCTGCTTTTCGCTGCGCCGGCTCTCCCGCCTCTGTCTCGCACTTCATTGGTGGGACATCAAGCGGCGACGGCAGATAGTCAATTACCCCATCTAACATCGCCTGAACACCTTTGTTTTTAAAAGCAGTACCACACATCATCGGTACAATTTCAACCGCGATTGTGCGTGCGCGAATACCCTCTTGAATCTCTTTCTCGGAAAGACTGCCTTCCTCAAGATACTTATTCATCAATTCCTCAGATGACTCAGCCGCAGCTTCCACCAGCTTTTCTCGCCACTCATCCGCCTCAGCTTGTAGCTCAGCAGGAATATCTCTCATTTCGAATTTGGTACCACCAGTAGCGTCATCCCAATAAATCGCTTTCATTTTGACAAGGTCCACGACCCCCTCAAAACCTTCTTCGGCGCCAATCGGGACCTGAAGCGCGATTGGGTTAGCCTTCAATCTTGCTCGCATTTGCTCAAACACTTTGAAGAAATCGGCTCCTTGACGATCCATCTTATTCACAAACGCCATACGTGGCACTCGATATTTATTAGCTTGACGCCACACCGTTTCAGACTGCGGCTGAACCCCACCCACGGCGCAGTACACCATACAAGCGCCATCGAGCACCCGCATTGAGCGCTCCACCTCAATAGTAAAGTCTACGTGTCCAGGCGTATCAATAATGTTGATCCTGTACTCCGGCAAAGTGCCGTCCATACCCTTCCAGAAACATGTGGTAGCTGCGGAAGTGATGGTGATGCCCCGCTCACGCTCTTGGGCCATCCAGTCCATAACTGCTGCGCCATCATGCACTTCACCGATTTTATGAGATACGCCCGTGTAAAACAGGATACGCTCAGTTGTCGTCGTTTTACCAGCGTCGATATGCGCACTAATCCCGATATTTCGGTAGCGCTCAAGTGGGGTAGTTCGGGCCATGCGTACTTTCTAAATAACTTAAGATTAAAAACGGAAATGAGAGAACGCTTTATTTGCTTCTGCCATACGGTGCACTTCTTCCTTTTTCTTCACAGCGCCCCCGCGACCTTCTGACGCGTCTTTGAGCTCGTTCCCCAACCTTGCAGCCATGGACTTTTCGCTTCTAGACCTTGCAGCTTCCTTCAACCAACGCATTGCTAAAGCACTACGACGGGAAGGGCGAACTTCGACAGGAACTTGGTAATTAGCCCCGCCGACTCGTCGAGACTTAACCTCAACAAGAGGACGCACGTTCGACAAAGCGGTATTGAAGACTTCCAACGGATCAGCCTGAGCATTTTTCGCGATGTGATCAAGCGCGCCATAAACGATTCGCTCAGCTACGGATTTTTTGCCAGCCTGCATAATTACGTTCATAAATTTCGCAACCTCTTGATTGTGAAACTTAGGATCTGGCAATATCTGGCGTTTCGGTACTTCTCTGCGTCTTGGCATTTAAACCTCTTTGAATTCTATTAACAGCCCGTTAAGAGATATTTAACCCTTAGCTCTCTTAGTCCCATACTTAGATCGAGCCTGCTTACGATCCTTAACTCCCTGCGTATCCAAGCTACCTCGAACTACGTGGTACCGAACTCCAGGTAAATCTTTAACTCGCCCACCCCTAATTAGGACAACCGAGTGTTCCTGCAAATTATGGCCTTCACCCCCGATATAACTAATCACCTCAAATCCCGTCGTCAAACGTACTTTGGCAACTTTTCTTAGGGCTGAATTTGGTTTTTTAGGTGTCGTCGTATACACACGAGTACATACTCCACGCTTCGCAGGTGCTCCCCCGAGTGCAGGAACTTTACTTTTCACAATCGGCACTGATCTGCCTTTGCGAACCAATTGATTTGTAGTTGGCATCTTAAATATCGGGTCCTAAAAATTATGGTCTACATAAATAAAGTTGGGACGGACACGATATCCGTCCCAACTCGTGTTGTAACCGTTACCCCAGCGATTTTATTACTGGGAAAAAGACGGGCGATTCTAAGACCACCCGTCGCCTATGTCAAGCCGCAGCTTCGCCTTCGCTCTCAGAAACTTCCTCAAAAATTCCCTCAGGGTCGGCTGGTGCGTCCTTAAAGATGTCGAACACTTCTGGTTGCTTCCGATTTCGATGGTACGCGAGACCTGTTCCACCTGGAATCAATCGACCCACAATGACGTTCTCTTTGAGGCCGCGAAGCTCGTCTCTTTTACCCATGATCGCTGCCTCTGTAAGCACACGAGTCGTTTCCTGGAAAGAAGCCGCCGATATAAACGAGTCTGTCGACAAGGATGCCTTAGTAATCCCAAGCAATACATTGTCATAAGTTGCTGGCAATTTATCCTCAGCAATAAGCTTCTCGTTAGCTGTCAGCACCTCAGAGCGCTCAACTTGCTCTCCTTGGATAAATGCAGAGTGCCCAGAGTTGGTGATGTTCACACGACGCAGCATCTGCCTGACAATGACCTCGATATGCTTATCATTGATCTTCACGCCCTGCAAACGATACACATCTTGAACTTCATCGATGATATACCTCGCTAACGCCTCAATTCCTAGCAATTTAAGAATCTCATGCGGATCCGGTGGGCCGTCCACGATCATCTCACCGGTATTAACCAACTGACCCTCATGAACCATCATGAGCTTATCCTTCGAGATTAAAAACTCGTGGGATACACCATCACTATCAGTTATAACCAAACGCTGCTTACCTTTAGTGTCTTTTCCGAACGAGACAGCACCCGTGATCGGCGCCAACATCCCAGCATCCTTCGGAGCTCTAGCCTCGAAGAGTTCCGCAACCCGAGGCAGACCACCGGTAATATCTCTGGTTTTAGAATTTTCCTGCGGGATCCGAGCTAGAATTTCACCAACCCCAACCTGTTGTCCATTTTTCACGGTAATGACCGAATTAACCGGCACCGTAATATTAACTGGCGTGTCAGTTCCTGCGATCTTAATTTCCTCACCACTTTCGTCAATCAATCTAACACTTGGTCGAGAGTCTTTCCCTTGAGTAGAAGAACTTCGCTTAGGATCAGTAACCACCAGCGTTGAGAGGCCAGTCACATCATCAATCTGCCTTGCAACAGTAACGCCCTCCTCAACATTTTCAAATTTAACCGTACCCGAATATTCTGTAACGATCGGCCGTGTATGAGGGTCCCAATTGGCCAAGACTTTTCCAGCTTTTTCAGTGGAGCCATCGGAGACATGCAACATTGCCCCATAAGGAACCTTATGTCGCTCTCTCTCCCTACCGACGTCATCTAGGATCACAATTTCAGCAGAACGCGCAATGACAACTTTTTCGTCACGCTCATTTGTCACATAGCGCATTTGTGGTGAAAATTTAACAACACCCTTAGATTTTGAATCAATTTGGCTTGCAACTGCAGTTCGCGACGCCGCACCCCCGATATGGAATGTTCTCATTGTCAACTGAGTACCTGGCTCCCCAATGGATTGCGCTGCAATAACACCCACAGCCTCACCAGCACTAACCAAATGACCTCGGCCCAAGTCGCGCCCGTAGCAGCTCGCACATAGCCCAAAACGCGTCTCACACGTTAGTGGGGTCCTTACCTTAACCTCGTCAACCCCGCTATTCTCAATTTGATTCACAAGCTTTTCATCAAGCAACGTCCCAGCTGTTGCGAGTAGCCCGCCATTTTCTGGATCAACTAAGTCATCCGCAACCACACGCCCGAGAATTCTTTCACTCAATTGCTCAACGACCTCTCCACCTTCGATTAAAGCCTTTTGAACGAACCCACGAGATGTGCCGCAATCGTCCTCTAGCACAACCAAATCCTGCGTAACATCAACCAGTCTTCTGGTTAAATATCCAGAGTTAGCGGTCTTCAACGCCGTATCTGCAAGTCCTTTTCGAGCTCCATGCGTCGAAATAAAGTACTGCAATACATTCAACCCTTCTCTAAAGTTTGCTGTAATCGGCGTCTCAATAATCGAACCATCCGGTTTCGCCATGAGTCCACGCATACCGGCTAGCTGCTTGATCTGAGCAGCAGAGCCCCGAGCACCAGAGTCGGCCATCATATATATCGAATTAAACGACTCTTGATAGACTTGTTGTCCCTTTTCATCTTTGAGTGGAAGCCAAGCATTGGAGTCAACATCCCACTTCTTAACGGCCTCTTTACCTAGGCCATCCATCATCGCCTTTGCAACAACGTCTCCCGCTCGACCCCAAATATCAACAACCTTGTTATATCTCTCGCCTTGTGTGACAAGACCTGAGGTGTACTGACCCTCAATTTCTTTGACCTCTTCTTCAGCCTCCGCAAGAATTCTGACCTTTTCTTCCGGAATCACCATATCCTTGACCGCGAACGACAATCCCGCTCGCGTCGCAAACGTGAATCCCGTATACATCAATTTGTCAGCGAAGATCACTGTCTCACGTGTACCAAACTCTCTGAAGCTCACGTTAATAAGCCGAGAAATATCTTTCTTTTTAAGCGTCTGATTGACCAACTCAAAAGACAGCCCTTCAGGCAAAATTTCTGACAAGAATGACCGTCCAACGGTCGTCTTATGCCGACTAACTCGTCGACTGGCACCACCTTCTTCAATTTTTCCTTCAGCGATGCGGACTTCACACGACGCTTGGAGATCAATATCACCGTTCTGGTACGCACGCTTCGCCTCTGTGACGTTCGCGAAGATCATACCTTCACCCTTCGCACCAATTTTCTCTCGAGTCATGTAATAAAGACCCAATACGATATCTTGAGAGGGAACAATAATCGGCTCTCCATTAGCCGGTGACAGCACGTTGTTCGATGCCATCATCAAAGTTCTACATTCCATCTGAGCCTCAATGGATAGAGGCACATGAACCGCCATTTGGTCGCCATCAAAGTCAGCATTAAACGCAGCGCACACCAACGGGTGCAACTGTATTGCCTTTCCCTCAATAAGGACAGGCTCAAATGCCTGAATGCCCAAACGGTGTAGCGTAGGCGCTCTATTCAAGAGAACTGGATGCTCTCTAATAACATCTTCGAGGATATCCCACACTTCAGGAACTTCCTGCTCCACCAATCGCTTAGCAGCTTTAATCGTCGTTGCGAACCCTAAAACCTCTAGCTTATGAAAAATAAACGGCTTAAATAATTCCAGCGCCATTTTCTTAGGCAAACCGCACTGATGTAGCTTCAACTGAGGCCCAACAACGATCACTGAACGCCCTGAGTAATCAACCCGCTTACCCAGCAAGTTTTGTCTGAATCGACCTCCCTTACCTTTAATCATGTCAGCTAATGACTTCAATGGGCGCTTATTAGCCCCGGTCATCGCTTTGCCACGACGTCCATTATCAAGCAATGAGTCAACCGACTCTTGAAGCATTCGCTTCTCATTTCGGCAGATGATCTCTGGCGCCTTAAGCTCCAGCAGTCTCTTCAATCTGTTATTTCGATTAATGACTCTTCGATACAAGTCGTTAAGGTCTGAGGTCGCAAAGCGTCCGCCATCTAAGGGCACCAAAGGTCTCAAGTCTGGTGGCAATACAGGCAGCACCTCCATCACCATCCACTCTGGTTTGATTCCAGATCTATTGAATGCCTCTAGAACTTTAAGTCGTTTAGCAATTTTTTTAATTTTGGTATCAGATTCGGTCTCACTGAGGTCCTGCCGAAGCCTTTCAATCTCGCCAGGAATATCAATGCTTTTAAGTAGCTCACGGATCCCCTCAGCACCCATCACGGCAGTGAACTCATCCCCGAACTCTTCGAATTTTTCTAAATAATTATCCTCAGATAATAACTCCCCTTTATTGAGAGGTGTCATTCCTGGGTGCGTGATGATATAGGCCTCAAAATAAAGCACCCGCTCAATATCTCTTAGCGGAATATCCAATACGATACCCAATCGTGACGGCAGAGACTTAAGAAACCAAATGTGGGCTACTGGTGACGCAAGCTCAATGTGAGCCATTCGCTCTCGGCGCACCTTCGACAGCGTGACTTCAACACCACACTTCTCGCAAATAACACCTCGGTGCTTTAAACGCTTGTACTTACCACAAAGACACTCGTAGTCTTTTACTGGGCCGAAAATCTTTGCGCAAAACAATCCGTCGCGCTCGGGTTTAAACGTCCGATAATTTATCGTCTCAGGCTTCTTGACCTCTCCATAAGACCAAGATCGAATTTTTTCCGGAGATGCGAGGCTGATTTTAATAGCATCGAAGTCCTCTTCCTGATTTACCTGCTTAAATAGATCCAACAACGCTTTCATTGTTTGCCCCTTTTAAATTCTTTGTCGAAGTATAGGTACTCGTTCAGCGCCATTTAATGACGATCCAGATCGATGTCAATCACAAGTGATCGAATCTCTTTCACCAGAACATTGAATGACTCCGGCATCCCGGCATCAATTTTATGCTCCCCTTTAACAATGTTCTCATACACTTTCGTTCGACCATTGACGTCATCAGACTTAACGGTAAGCATTTCTTGCAAGGTATAGGCTGCACCGTACGCCTCAAGCGCCCACACCTCCATCTCCCCGAATCGCTGACCACCAAATTGAGCCTTTCCGCCCAGTGGTTGCTGCGTCACCAGAGAATATGGCCCTGTCGACCGTGCGTGCATCTTGTCATCAACCAAGTGGTGTAGCTTGAGTACATGCATGTACCCAACAGTCACTTCTTGGTCGAACTGATCACCCGTTCGGCCATCAATCAGAGATATTTGTCCACTTTGCGGCAATCCTGCAAGCTCTAGCATTTGTCTAATTTCGGCCTCGTCAGCACCGTCAAATACGGGTGTTGCAAAAGGAACACCGCTCTTCAACTGACTCGCGAGCTCCATAACTTCTTGATCCGTAAGCAGGTCGAGATCCTCGATCTTGCCGCTGGTGTTATAAACCTTAGCGAGAAACTTTCGTACATCTTCGATTTTGCTCTTCGCCGTCAACATAGCGCCGATTTTGTGGCCTAGGCCTTTAGCCGCCCAGCCCAAGTGGGTCTCGAGAATTTGCCCCACGTTCATTCGAGATGGTACGCCCAAAGGATTTAGCACAATATCCATCGGTGTTCCGTCTGCGGTGTGCGGCATATCTTCAATCGGTACTATTTTAGAAATAACGCCCTTATTACCATGCCTCCCCGCCATTTTGTCGCCCGGCTGTAAGCGCCGCTTGACTGCGAGATAGACTTTGACCATTTTCTGGACACCCGGCTGCAACTCATCACCAGACGTTAATTTCTTCTGCTTTTCATCAAATCGCGCATCAAAATCAGCTCGGGCTTGATCAATACCCTCCCTAACCTGCTCCACCTGATGAGCTGCTTCGTCATCGGCCAATGCGATGTCGAACCAGTCGTGTCGATTCAACTGCTCAAGATAAGATTTTGCAATTTTAGTACCTTTCGCTAACTTATTAGGACCGCCGTTGGCAACTTTACCGATCAATAGACGCTCCATACGACCGAAGGCATCGTTTTCAACTATCCGCATTTGATCTGACAAATCCTTACGGAATCGCCGCAATTCGTCATCAACAATCATCTGCGCGCGACTGTCTCGCTCAACGCCCTCACGGGTGAAGACCTGTACGTCAATCACCGTTCCCGCCATACCGGATGAAACTCGAAGGGATGTATCCTTTACGTCAGAAGCTTTCTCACCAAAAATAGCACGCAGTAGCTTCTCTTCTGGCGTCAATTGAGTTTCACCTTTTGGTGTAACTTTCCCAACCAATACATCTCCAGCGCGAACTTCAGCGCCAATGTACACAACACCTGACTCATCCAATCGCCCCAATTGAGCTTCAGACAAGTTTGAGATGTCTCTCGTAATTTCTTCAGTCCCTAATTTCGTGTCTCTAGCAACAATTGACAGCTCTTCTATGTGAATCGAAGTAAAACGATCCTCTGCAACAATTCGCTCTGAGATAAGAATCGAATCTTCAAAGTTAAACCCATTCCACGGCATAAATGCGACCAAGAGATTTTGACCCAATGCCAACTCACCCAAATCGGTCGAAGCACCATCAGCAATCACATCGCCACGCGCGACAATGTCCCCTGGCTTAACGATCGGCTTTTGATTGATATTCGTATTTTGGTTAGAGCGCGTGTATTTAACTAAGTTGTAAATATCAACACCTACGTCTCCAGCTCTAGTTTCATCATCGTTGACTCGAATAACAATCCTAGAAGCATCAACATAATCAACCAATCCACCTCGCTCCGCTTGAACAGCCGTTCCAGAATCAACAGCAACGGTTCGCTCAATGCCAGTTCCTACGAGTGCCTTTTCAGCGCGAAGCGTCGGTACGGCCTGACGCTGCATGTTCGATCCCATCAGTGCCCGATTGGCATCATCATGCTCTAAGAATGGAATCAGAGACGCAGCAACTGAAACAATCTGTGACGGCGCCACATCCATCATCTCCACGCGATCAGGAGAAACCAACGTAAATTCCCCACGGTGTCGGCACGAAACAAGCTCGTCTGTCAGCCGGCCTGACTTATCATAGGATGCGTTCGCCTGAGCAATAACATATTGCCCCTCGTCAATCGCTGTCAGATACTCAATCTCATCCGTGACTTTGCAATTATTCACTCGAACATAAGGCGTTTCTAAAAACCCATACTCATTTGTTCGAGCGTAGAGTGCTAGCGAGTTAATCAAACCAATATTTGGCCCCTCAGGCGTCTCGATCGGACACACTCGCCCATAGTGGGTAGGGTGCACATCTCGGACTTCAAAACCTGCGCGCTCGCGCGTTAAACCACCAGGCCCAAGCGCTGAGATACGACGTTTGTGCGTAATCTCTGACAACGGGTTGGTTTGATCCATAAACTGCGACAGTTGCGAGGATCCGAAGAACTCCCTCACTGCAGCTGAAACCGGCTTTGCATTAATTAAGTCATGAGGCATCAAATTCTCAGATTCCGCTTGAGAAAGCCTCTCCCTGACAGCGCGCTCTACCCGAACAAGACCCGAGCGAAATTGATTTTCAGCCAATTCACCAACTGAGCGAACGCGACGATTACCAAGGTGGTCAATATCATCTATCTCACCACGACCATTACGCAATTCGACCAAAATCGCAACAACCGCAAGGATATCAGCATTATTAAGAGTTCCTTCACTCGGAACATCATTTTTTTGAGCTTCCTCATAGAAGCTTTTGAGCCAATCCGAAGTTTTTTCGTCTACGACCTCAGGGTAGGCGCGTCGGTTAAATTTCATTCGACCAACTGCAGACAAGTCATATCGCTCTGGTGTGTAGAATAGCGCACCAAACAGGGCATTTACGGAATCTTCAGTTGGAGGTTCTCCAGGCCGCATCATTCGATAGATGGCAACCTTGGCCGATAACTGATCTGGGGTATCATCAGCACGCAGTGTTTGCGCGATATAAGCTCCTTGGTCGAGGTCATTCACATAAAGGGTCTCAATCTCACCAATATTCCCCTCAACCAACTTCGCGATTAATTCTTCAGTAAGCTCCTCATTCGCCGACGCAATGATTTCACCGGTATCTAAATCTATTATGTTTCTAGCAAGGATTCTTCCAACAAGAAACTCGTGCTCAACCGTAGCTTTTTCAATGCCCGCCTCACGTAAATCACGAACGTGTTTCGCTGTAATCCGTTTATCTTTTTCAATGAGCAACTTGCCTTGCTTCGTTTTGATATCAAAACGAGCTGTTTCTCCTCTAAGCCGGTCAGGCTTAATATGAAACTCAAGGCCTTTTTTTACAAAGGCGAATTTATCAAAGGCATAGAAAAACCCAAGGATGTCTTCAACGCTCATACCAATCGATTTAAGCAGAATCGTCACTGGTAATTTTCGGCGACGATCAATACGGAAGAAGAGATGGTCCTTTGGGTCAAACTCAAAGTCAAGCCAAGACCCTCGGTAAGGGATGACTCGCGCAGAAAACAACAATTTACCAGATGAATGTGTTTTACCACGATCATGTTCGAAGAATACACCTGGAGAACGATGCAATTGGGACACAATTACACGCTCCGTACCATTAATCACAAAGGACCCTGTCGACGTCATTAATGGAATCTCTCCCATATACACGACCTGCTCTTTTGCCTCTTTGATCACCAGCTTTGGCGAATCCTTGTCAAGTAAGGTCAAACGAACTCGAGCGCGAAGTGGCGCCGCATAAGTAAGGCCACGCTGCTGACATTCCTTCACATCAAAAGCAGGCGCCCCTAGTTGGTACGACACATACTCCAAACGCGCATTACCTGAATGGCTCTCTATTGGAAATATGGACTCAAACGCACTTTGTAAGCCCTGCTGTCGACGCTCGTGAGGCGCTGTTGAAGCTTGAAGAAATTCAGAGAATGACTCCAACTGTGTCGCCAATAAATATGGGACGGGAGCAACACCTTGACGCTTCGCAAAACTCTTCCGAATGCGTTTTTTCTCGGTGAAAGAATAGGCCATAAAGTCTCCGTAAATAGAACTCAGTAATACGCTACTGAGCGTTAACGTCAATTAAAAGGGCCTGGCGGTTGGCCTCTACCAACCTCTGGCGGACGACTGGAAAGACCAGTCCGACCAAACCGTGGAGATACTACAAAAACGTAAATAAAAGCAAAAAAGCTTTTATTTACCCTCTCAAAACCACAAATCGGTTTACCCCCGATAAGGAGGTAAACCGTTTGGGCAATACTTTAAAAAGCGCGTTATTTAATCTCAACCGCGGCACCAGCTTCTTCAAGCTGCTTCTTGCAATCATCAGCTTCCGCTTTTGATACGCCTTCTTTAACAGCCTTTGGAGCGCCATCAACGAGGTCTTTGGCTTCCTTAAGGCCGAGCGATGTGATCGCTCTAACCGCCTTAATGACTGAAACTTTGTTGTCGCCAGGACCCGTAATAATCACGTCAAATTCAGTCTGCTCTTCTTCTGCTGCGCCACCGGCTGCCGCTGCAGGCGCTGCTACTGCCACCGCTGCCGCTGCCGAAACGCCAAACTTTTCTTCCATCTCTGTAATCAGCTCAGAGAGCTCCAACACAGACATACTCGCAATTGCGTCTAAGATTTCTACCTTAGTCATTTTTATTTCTCCTGAAATCAGTTTTAAGTGTTCTAATATTGATCAACGTTATTTACGCTGCTTCTTGTTCTTTCAAATCTCTGACTGCAGCAACACCACGCACAAATTTCGTTGGTACCTCATTGAGGGTTTGAACGAATTTGGCGATTGGCGCCTGCATAGTACCCAGCAACTTCGAAAGCAATTCATCTCGACTTGGCATCTTCGCTAAAACAGAGACATCCGCTGCGGACATCACCTGATTCGGCATCGCACCGACCTTAATCAGAAACTTATCATTAGTCTTCGAAAAGTCACTCAGTACCTTCGCAGCAGCAACAGGGTCACTGGAAATCCCATAAGCTAATGGGCCCACCATATCCCCAGACAGCCCTTCAAATGGGGTGCCCTTCACTGCCAACTTGGCCAAAGTATTCTTGAGAACCCGCAGATAAACACCACTACTACGGGCATTAACCCTGAGTTGCGTCATCTCTCCCACCGTCAAACCTCTATACTCGGCGAGCACAACGGACTGAGCATCCGAGAGCTTTTCGGATATTTCTCCGATGACGGCCTCTTTTTGTTTCCTATTGAGACTCAAGTTTTTCTCCTATTGTTGACAAAAAGTAAGGCACCACTGCCTCACCACCCGCTTCAATAGCGTCCTTAGGCCCAAGCAGTAAGATTCACAAACATCACAATGAACACCAACAACTTGTCTTTAGGTATCACTATCTGCGTAGGCTGAAGAGCCGAAGCCCAACATTTAGATCCTTTCGAACACCTACGGTCTTTGACAGGCCAGCCCCTCGATATTCATCGTTGATCTGGCACCAAAGTTCTTACTATTTAACTAGTCCACGCCGACTGATCAAGTCTCACGCCGGGACCCATCGTACTGGACACAGCAACACGCCTTAAATAAACGCCCTTTGCTCCACCAGGCTTATTTTTATTGAGCGCATCAATCAATGCTTTAAAGTTTTCCGCCAAATCGTCTTCGGCAAAAGAAGCCCTACCAATCGTGCAGTGAATAATGCCCGACTTATCAGTTCTAAATTGAACTTGGCCACCTTTCGCATTCTTTACCGCCTCACCCACATTTGGAGTGACCGTACCCACCTTTGGGTTCGGCATCAGACCTCTTGGACCTAAAATCTGCCCGAGCTGACCAACAACTCTCATTGCATCTGGAGTCGCGATTACCACATCAAAATCCATTGTGCCGGCTTTAACCTCTGCGGCTAAATCCTCAAACCCAACAATATCCGCCCCCGCCTCTTTGGCCTCATCGGCTTTATCACCCTGAGCAAAAACAGCAACCCGTACGGTCTTACCCGTACCCTTTGGGAGCACAACAGCGCCGCGAACTAATTGATCTGATTTTTTTGCGTCAATACCCAGATTGACTGCTATATCAATCGATTCATCAAACTTAGCGGTCGCATTTTGCTTCGCCAGCGCCAACGCATCAGACAAGGTATAGAACTTACTGGGATCAACCGTCTCTTTAATTTTACTAATTCTTTTAGATTGTTTTGTCATCTTTAGCTCTCCTCAACCTCAACACCCATGCTGCGCGCACTGCCTGCAATAATCTTCATCGCCGCATTGATGTCACCCGCATTGAGATCTTCCATTTTTGCCTTTGCAATTTCCTCAACTTGAGCTCTTGTCAGCTTGCCAACTTTATCAGTGTGAGGTCGTGGACTTCCCTTATCAAGCTTGAGCGCCTTTTTAATTAGCACCGAAGCCGGCGGAGTCTTGATGATGAATGTGAAACTCTTATCCGCAAATGCCGTAATAACGACAGGCAAAGGTAGACCTGGCTCGTAGCTTTGCGTCTTTGCATTAAACGCCTTACAGAACTCCATAATATTCAAACCCCTCTGACCCAGCGCAGGGCCGACCGGAGGACTTGGATTTGCTTTACCAGCAGGAATTTGTAACTTAATAAAACCGATTACCTTCTTTGCCACTGAAACACTCCTTCATTAGTAAGTGCGGGTCCAAACGCGCCCGATGAAAACGCTCCCCAAAAAATATAGCCAGCCATTATAACTGAAAACACAACTGTGTTTTCTTATATTGACCTCTGCATTATGCTTTTTCTACCTGAGCAAAATCCAACTCAACCGGTGTTGAACGTCCAAATATGGACACCGAGACGCGAATTTTGTTTTTGTCGTAGTTTACTTCCTCAACATTTCCATGAAAGTCTGCGAACGGGCCATCCTTAACCCTCACACCTTCTCCAAGCTCAAATAAAGTTTTGGGTTTTGGCTTTTCAACACCTTCTTGAATTTGACCCAGTATCCCATCAACCTCTTTTTGTGTGATGGCGGCAGGTTTGTTACCAGAACCACCAACAAAGCCCGTCACCTTGGTATTGCTCTTAACCAAATGCCAGGTTTCATCAGTCATGTTCATCTCGACCAAGACATAACCGGGGAAAAATTTGCGCTCGCTGATCGATTTTTGCCCAGCCTTTATCTCGACCACTTCTTCTACTGGGACCAAAATTTCACCAAATTGATCCTGCATCCCCGCTCTCTCGATGCGTTCTAATAAACTCTTCTTTACGCTTTTTTCATAACCTGAATAAGCATGCACTACGTACCATTTCATATTCATGAGCCCTCTACACCGAGAATCATTCTAATCAGCGATCCGAGCACACCGTCTATACCCCAAAGCACGAGCGCCATCACTATGACGAACACTACCACGATGCCTGTTGTCTGGGCTGTTTCCTTTCTAGAAGGCCATACGACTTTTTTGGTTTCTAGAATCGCTTCGCGGCCGAACTGAATCAAGTCGCGACCCTTCTCCGTTAAGGAGAGCAAACCAAAGGCGACTGCAAATCCAATGAGCACACAAAGAACCCGAACGACCATTGGCAGATCACTCAACATGTATGACCCAACAATACCAGCCATGAATATTAGCGCTGAGAAACTAAGTTTTAACTTATCCATTACCATTTGCGCTTACCGTCCAAAAAAGGAAACTGTTTTAATACAACGCCATCTTAATGGCAGGCCAGGAGGGTCTCGAACCCCCAACCTTCGGTTTTGGAGACCGACGCTCTACCAATTGAGCTACTGGCCTAACTACTTACTCCGTGACTTTAGAGACGACGCCAGCACCTACGGTACGGCCGCCCTCTCGAATCGCGAAACGCAATCCTTCTTCCATAGCTATTGGCTGAATCAACGTC
>Ga0209711_10000426_pt1 | contig 43015 bp, 42 predicted proteins | sample ArcticOcean_MG_C_7_FD_187441 | JGI IMG/M metagenome (GOLD analysis project Ga0209711, IMG submission 187441) | Marine microbial communities from western Arctic Ocean - ArcticOcean_MG_CB11_88 (SPAdes) (version 2) | ecosystem: Environmental > Aquatic > Marine > Oceanic | place: Arctic Ocean... | reverse complement strand
GACGCGGCAGATGCCGCAACTGATGTAACTTCAGAATATAATAAAGTAAGAAAAGAGCATGCTATATTGGAGGGAAAAGTGAAACAAATTCATAAATACACAACCGTTGTTTTTTTATCGTCTATCTTCTCGGGACTTATAGTAGTTGCTGTAAGTGCTTTTTTATTCATGCAAGGTTCAAATAAATTAACTAGTATGACGGAAACAAGCAGGGAAGCTTTAGTTGTATTTGCCGAAAATGTAGATGGAGTAAATTCATCTTTAAAAAATTTAAATGATGCAATAAAAAAACAAGGAGATTTATTAGCTGTTAATCAAAAATTAGTATTAACCTTAGGAAAAATTGAAAAAAGAATTGAAACAGGTAACGATAATACTATAGGTGAATTGCGCGTTATTTCACAAACCCTAGTTGATGAACTAAATAAAAACTCAAAAGTCTATGCGGATAATAATAATAAAATGAATGCCACTTTAAAAAACATAACTCGATCAAATACTTCAAAAATTAGTAAGGTTATTAAAGATATTAGTAATCAAGCAATTTACAAACAAATTGTTGCTAATCAAGCAGTTCAAGCGCAACAAATTTCAAAACTTGTTAAACAAAATAATAGTTTGTTAGGTAAAATTGCTGATAAAACAAGTAGAATTAAATATCCTTAATATATTTTAAAAAAAAGTCAAATATAAGGTTAATTATAAATGGATGATCAAGAAAATTTAGAAAAAAAATTTTTAAAAATTATATCTATTAGAACTTCTTCTCGCGCTTACCAAATGAAATTAAAAGAAGATGATATAATATTATGTCTTGATGGAGAGGTTGTTAGTATAACATATGAAGAACTTTCTAAAAAATTAAAAGATATAGAAAACAAAAGTATTCTAACAATATTAAGAGATGGTATTTATTTTCATACCTACGTATATGGGCCTATTGGTGTTATTTGTGAACAGATAGATTCAAATCAGATTCCTGATTTAAATTTAATTGATTTACAAAAAATATTTGATGTGAATGCCTCTTATCAACAATATGAAATATATAAAAATTTGGGAAATGTATGTATTTTGTTAAATACTGTTCCAACAATTTTAGCTAGTTTAGCTCCTCCTTTATGGATGATACAGAATAGACTTTGGATGCTTTTTGGTATATCTATGGTCTATTATTCAATACTACTAATAATATCTCCTTGGTTACTTTGTATTGGATGGGTCTTAAAGTCATGGTATGTAGGTAACAACCAAATCGAAATACTTCAATACTTTTATAGATTTAATAATTATAAGCTATGGTTAAGCTTCTGCGAAATTAATGATCAGAAAGCTCAAGAGTTAGCTAGACAAATAGATAATAAGATTGACTTTGATTTTTCTTATCTTGAGCCTGCAGTTATAGAAATCTAGATTGTTTTTTTACAAGTTTTTTTAAAGATCATTTAGATCAACTGTAATATTTTTTTGTTTTTTATCTAAAAAAATTAAATTAATTATTTTTTTTGCTACAGAATTTGCAGATGGCAAAGTATTTTGAATTTCTCCAGGCATGGCTTTTAATCTCATTTTAGTTCTTGTTTTCCCAGGGTTTATAATTGTAATAGACAAGTTGTTAGTTTTATTTTCTTCAGCCCATATTTTAACCATATGATCTAACCCTGATTTGGAAACTGCATATGCTCCCCAAAATGGTTTTGGAATAGATCCTACTGAAGAACTTAAAAATAAAGCTTTTGAAAAGTTACTCTTCTTTAGTAAGGAATCAAATGATCTAATTAATCTATGATTACTTAGTAAATTAATATTTATAACATCAAAAAACTCTTCGCTACTTTGATGATGAATAGGTCCTAATGTCCCAAGTATTGCTGCATTTGCAATTAATATATCTAACTTACCCCATCTTTTAAAAATTTCAATTCCTAGTCTATCAATTCCAATAAAATCAGTCATATCTAATTGAGCAATTGTACAAGTGCCACCATTTGATTTTATTTTGTCTTCTGTTATTTCAAGTCCAGATAATTTTCTTCCAGTAATGATCACATGAGTTTTTTTCTTAGCTAATTCTATAGCAATTTCAGAGCCTATCCCATCACTAGCTCCAGTAATTAATGCTATTTTTTTAGCCTCATCCAATTTTAGAATTTACTTTTAAAATTTCGGATACATCTATTGGGTATTCTCCAGTAAAACAATGATCAGTAAATTGTGGTTGTTGTGAGTTTCTTTTTTCACATCCCATAGCTTTATAAGTTCCTTCTAAAGATAAAAAGAAAAGAGAGGTAGCTCCAACTAACTTGGTCATCTCTTCAATGTTAGTATGTGAAGCAATTAATTCATTATAATTAGGAGTATCAATTCCATAAAAATCAGGATGTTTTATAGGTGGACAAGAAACACCTAGATGAACTTCTTTAGCACCGGCATCATAAACCATTTTAACAATTTTATTTGCTGTTGTTCCTCTGACTATAGAATCATCTATCAGTATCACTCGTTTATTTTCAATACATGATCTATTAACACTATGCTTAAGCTTAACTCCAAATTGTCTTATTGTTTGAGAAGGCTCTATAAATGTTCGACCGACATAATGGCTTCTAATAATACCTAGTTCAAAAGGAATGTTTGACGTTTGAGAAAATCCTATAGCTGCTGAGACTCCAGAATCAGGTATAGGAACAACTACGTCTGCATCTATCTTATTTTCTAGAGCGAGTTGTTCTCCAAGTGCTTTTCTGTATGTATAAACAGTTCTTCCACCAACAATACTATCTGGGCTTGCAAAATAAATTCTTTCAAATATGCATGGTCTCTCATTTAATTTTACAAATGGCTTGATTGATTCTATTCCTGAATCTGTGATTATTACAATTTCTCCATTTTCGATATCTCTAATATATTTAGCTCCAATCATATCTAGCGCACAAGTTTCAGATGCCAGAACTGGAGAGCCATCTTTATCTCCAAGCACTAAAGGTCTAATACCATATGGATCTCTTACACCAATAAGTTTTTTATTTGTTAATATAACTAACGAGTATGCACCTTGTATTTGATGGAGAGCATCAATTAATTTTTCTATTAAATTTCTTTTTTTTGATAAAGCGACTAATTGTAAAATTATTTCTGTATCAGTAGTGGTTTGAAATATAGAACCATTTTCTACTAATTTTTTTCTTAATGAATGAGTGTTTGTTAAGTTTCCATTATGAGCACATGAAAATCCACCAAGAGCTAAATTGGCAAAAAATGGCTGAAGGTTTTCAGGTTTGGAGTTTCCTGTTGTAGAGTATCTTACATGACCAATTGCGTTTTTTCCTGGAAGCTGTGATAAAGTCTCTGTGTTATTAAAGTTATCTCCAACTAAACCTTGTTTTCTAATTGAATGAAAATTATTGCCGTCAAAACTTACAATTCCTGCTCCTTCTTGTCCTCTATGTTGAAGAGAATGTAGTCCTAGTGTTGTTAGTACTGAAGCTTCTTCGGTTCCGAAAATTCCAAAAACCCCACATTCTTCTTTCATGTGATCATTATCTTTACAATACATCCTTTACCCTTAATTATTAATTTTAGTTAAAAATTATTTATTAATTAAAACATCTTTTTTTTCTATTATTTTTTCGTTTACTATATCTAATGAATTAAGTTCTTCTGGAAATAAATCACGTATTACAGAAACTGATTTTTCTATGTAAGGATATGTACTAGATTCTAATAATATATTAGGTAAAGGTGAGTTTATTTCTTTTCCAAGAAGATAAATATATCCTAGATATAATAAAATAATTAATAAAAATCCCCTTAATGCCCCGAAAAACAAGCCGCCGATTTTATCAAAAAATAAAATGCCTGGCATTGAAAACTTAGGAGAAAGCCATTTTGCAAGGATATTTGACAAAAATAAAGTAATTAAAAATGGTATTAAAAAAGAAATAGTATCAATAATAACCTTGTTTTTGAAATATAGTTCAACTTCTATTTTTAAATTTGGATACACATGAAAAGAAATTATAATAGCACCAATCCAGCAAATCATACTAAATAATTCTTTTACAAAACCTCTGTAAGAAGCCATAATACAGGATATTATGATAAAAATAATTACTATTATATCTATTATATTAAAAAATATATTATCAAAAAAATCCATTTAAAAAACACACTCTATACATTTTTTGTAATCAAATTAACTAAATCACTTAATAAGGTTATATTAACATAACTCAAATCTTCTTTTATCGTAACCTTTTGTTTGCTAGGTAAGGTTATTTTATCAAAACCTAGTTTATAGGCCTCTTTAATTCGTAATTCAGGTTGAGGAACTTTCCTGATTTCACCTGTAAGACCTACTTCACCAAAATAAACGGAAGAAAATGATAAAGGTATATTTCTTACAGATGAAATTAAAGCTGCTGCAACAGCTAAATCTGCTGCTGGTTCAGAAATTTTTAATCCACCTGCAATATTAAGAAAAATATCCATACTAGATAAATGAATTTTACATCTTGCTTCTAGTACGGCACATAACATTGATAAACGTGCTATATCCCATCCAACTATTGTTCTTCTAGGTGAGGGAAGGGTTGAAGGCGTGACTAGGGCTTGCACTTCAATTAAAATAGGCCTCGTGCCTTCTAATCCAGCAAAAATGGCGCTTCCTGACACATTTTTTTTCCTATCTGAAAGGAATAATTCTGAGGGATTAACAATTTGTCTAAGTCCATTACTTAACATCTCAAAAACGCCGATTTCATTAGTTGGACCAAATCTATTTTTAATGCTTCTCAAAACTCTATATTGAAAATGATTGTCTCCTTCAAAATAAAGAACTGTATCTACCATATGTTCTAAAATTCGTGGCCCAGCAATAGAACCATCTTTTGTGACATGCCCAATTAAAATTAAAATTGAATCAGAAGCTTTAGCAGCCATAATTAATTCGTTAGCACAAGCTCTCACTTGACTAACTGTTCCAGGAGCACTTTCAATTTGAGGAAGGTACATTGTTTGAATAGAATCAATTATTAGTATAGATTTTTTATTAATTGTTTTGATAGTATGCGCTATATCATTGGCATTAGTAATTGAAGCAAATTGAATATTTGTATTTTTTAAACCCAATCTATCTGAACGCATTTTAACTTGAGAAAGGCTTTCTTCTCCAGAAATATAGAGACAATTTTGATTTATTTTAGAAAAATAGCCAGTTAATTGTAATAGAAGAGTCGATTTTCCTATTCCAGGATCTCCTCCAATAAGAGTTGCGGAGCCTAATACAAAACCACCACCCATAACTCTATCCATTTCTTCTAAATTAGTTTTTAACCTTGGATGATCTTTTGTTTCAGTGTTCAAAAGTTCAAAATTAATAATTCTTCCTTTAGATCTAGATAAAGGGCCAGTAGATTTATTGGTAGTTTCTTCTATTAATGAGTTCCATTCATTACATTGCTCACATTTTCCATTCCATTTCATATGAATCGAACCGCAAGATTGACAAATATACTGTTTAGTTATTTTCATAATTTATTTAAATAATTTAGGGTTAAGGGCTTTAATAAATTGTTGTACTTTTGCATTATTTGATTTTAGCATTTCATTTGGTTTTCCAGTCCATGAAACTGTTTGATCATCTATTAAAATTACTTTATCAGCAATTCTACTTACAGAAGCCATGTCATGCGTTATTGTTATTGCGCTTGCTCCTAATCTTTTTACAGATTTGACTATTAACTCATCTATTACACTTCCTGTAACTGGATCTAATCCTGATGTAGGCTCATCAAATAATAATATTGATGGGTCGCTGCTAATTGCTCTAGCTATAGCAATTCTTTTTTGCATTCCACCAGATATTTCTGACGGGTATAAATTTAAAATATCAGGTCCTAATCCCAAATTTTTAATTATGTCTAACGCATGTTTTTGACCATCTATTTTAGTTAATTTTTTTATTCTTTGAATTTTAAAAATTACATTTTCCCAAATTGTTAAAGAGTCAAAAAGTGCTCCATGTTGAAATGTAATGCCAAGTTCTAATAATAAATTTTCTCTTTTAGATCTTGATAAGTTTATAGTTTCAACATTATTAATTTTTATTGACCCTATTTCAGGTTTTAATAACCCTATAATATTTTTTAATAGTACAGATTTACCTGACCCTGAAGCCCCAATTATGGCCAGTGATTCCCCTTCATACAAATCAAAATTAATATTTTTTAAAATAATTTTTTCATTAAATTTTTTTGTTAAATTTCTTACTTTGATTATTTTTTTTTTTGTGTGTAATGAATCCATTTTTTTAACCAAAAAATAAAGCTGTAATTATATACGTACTTGTAAGAATCATAACTGATGAAGTAACTACAGCTGAGGTTGTGGCATATCCAACCCCTTCAGCTCCTCTTGATGCATTATAACCAAAATAACAACTTAACATTGAAATTAAAAATCCAAAAATTGCTGCTTTTACTAAACCTTGAACTACATCAATCCAATATAAATGTTCTATTGTAGCATAAAGGTATAGATCAGGATTAAAATCTAATTTATAGATTGCTATTACATAACCTCCTAAAATTCCAATTGTATTCCCTATTAAAACTAAAAATGGGACACAAATTAATGATGCTATTAGTTTAGGAGCAATTAAATATTGCATTGGCCTTGTTCCTAGAGTTCCTAGAGCATCAATTTGTTCTGTAACTTTCATAGTAGCAATTTCCGCAGCCATTTTTGCTCCCACTCTTCCTGCTACCATAAGGCCAGTTAACACTGGTCCTAACTCTTTTGTAATAGATGTGAGTACAACTCGTGCAACAGTTGATTCTGAGTTAAATTCAGAAAAGCCAATGGATGTTTGAAGAGCTAAAACCATTCCAGAAAAGAAAGTAGTTAAACCTACAACAGGCAATGAAAAATAGCCAATATCAATGATTTGTGAATGTATTTGTTTCAAATACCAAGGTGGCCTTATAGCCCAAAAAACTGATGAAATACAAAAAATAAAAAAATTTCCAATTTGAGATAGAAACCTTATACAAGTGTAGCCTATAGATCCTAATATATTTAATATTGTTTTTTTCAAAAAACTATAAATCCTATTATTTAAAATAACATTTGATTAGTTGTATTTTCTTATTACTCTATTACCAATTCCTGTTAAAAACTCATAGCTAATAATTTTAGAATCTTTTAAAATATATTTAAGATTAGAATTGTTAATCAAATTTATATGGCATCCTTCTTTTAAGGTGTTAACTTTTATACTTGTAATATCTATCATAAAACTGTCCATCGTAATATTTCCAATTATTTTACATGTCTGGTCACCTATTAAAAATGAGCTATTTTTTTTTAATAGTCTTAACCATCCGTCAGCATATCCAATCCCTATTGTAGCTAATTTTGATTTTCTAATAGTTGTATCAATCCCTCCATAAGAAATTTTTTCTCCAACACCAACGTTTCTGATTTGGATGATAGGGCAATGCAATTCAAATGGAATTTCTAATTTTTTAGATAGGATATCTATACTTTTTCCATGAGAATCAATTCCATATAAGCCAATTCCAGGTCTGGTTTGGTCTAAGCAATAGTTTTTTCCTAGTAATATACCACCTGTGTTGGCAAGGCTTAATTTTGTATCTGGAATTAATTTAGAAAATAGTTTTATTTTTTTTAATTGTTCAACATTACTATTATTTTCAGGATCACTGGAGTTTGTTAAATGGGACATTATAAAATCCCATTTAATATTTTCTAAGATAGATCTATTTGTATAAAGAAAGTCAACTTCACTATATTCTAATCCAAGTCTATTCATCCCAGTATCAATATTTAAAATAGCTTTAATGGGATCATTTTTTTTATTTAAATTGTTATACTTTTTTAACCTTTTTAGTTGAATTAAATTATTAATCACTGGAATTAAATTATTATTTTTATAAATCAACTCAGTCCCTTCAAAAAAACCTTCAAATATAGCAATTGAAATTTCTTTAGATGGATTTTCTTTTCTTAATATTATTGCTTCTTCTGTATTTGCTACATAAAAATAACGGCAACCAGCATCAATTAAACTTTTTGCAATCTGTAACATACCTAAACCGTAAGAGTTTGCTTTAATTACTGCGGCCGCCTTGCCGTTTGAAGCGTTATTTAGATTTCTCCAATTAGATTTAATTATATCTAGAGATATATTTAAAATGCCCTGCATTTAGCTGAATACTTTATAAATATTAAGATTATATGTTTTAATAATTTTGTTCAGGTAATCTATCATCTTGGGCTAAATCCATGAATCTTGTATATTTTGCTTCAAATTGCACTTGTACAATTCCTGTTGGTCCGTGTCTTTGTTTAGATATTATAATTTCAGCTTTGCCTTCAGCTAAATTTCTTCGATCTTGCCACCTTAAGAACCTTTCACTAAATCCATCCTGATTTTCATTTTCTCTCTGTGTTGGTTCACTTTTATCTAGGTAATACTCTTCCCTGTATACAAACATTACAACATCTGCATCTTGTTCTATAGAACCCGATTCTCTTAAGTCTGCAAGTATTGGTCTCTTATCTTCTCTTTGCTCTACAGCTCTGCTAAGTTGAGATAATGCAAGAATAGGAACATTTAATTCTTTAGCAAGTGATTTAAGACTTCTTGTTATGTTAGAAACTTCTTGAACTCTATATTGTGCATCACTAGGCTTAGAACTTTGAATTAATTGTATATAATCAATTATTATTACCGCTAAGCCATTAGTTCTTTTTAATCTTCTAGCTCTTGAGGCCATTTGTCCTACGGAAATTGCAGGGGTATCATCAATAAAAAAAGGTAAGCTTTGTATTTCGTTTTGAGTTAAGACAAGTTTTGAAAAATCATTATCATTTATGTCACCACTTCTTAATCTATGAGAGTCAATAGTAGATTGTTCCGCAAGAATTCTTTGTGCTAATTGTTCAGCAGACATTTCAAGTGAAAAAATTAGTATTGATTTATTACCTTCTCTTTTACTAGCTTTTGCAGCATTAAAACCTATGTTTGTCGCTAAGGCAGTTTTTCCCATACCTGGCCGGCCTGCTAAAACAAGAAGATCTGAGTTATTTAAACCACCTAATTGTCGGTTAAGTCCAGAAAATCCTGTATCTAAGCCAGATAAGCTTCCTTTTCTTTGGTATGCTTCATTTATTTGATTGGTTGCGTTGGCTAGAACAGTTTTAAAGTCCTTTGGGCCAGTATTTACTTGATCAGTTTCCGCAAGATTATATAATTGTTCTTCGGTATTTGATATCTCTGTATCTGGAGGTATGTCTAATGAAGGATTCATCGATCTTTCTATTAAATCATCACCAATCCTTATAAGAGATCTTCTGACATAACAATTTCTTATTTCGTCTGCATAAAACTTTGCTTTACTTAGCGATAATGTACCTTCTCTTAAATCTATAAGATATTGTTCTATATCAATGTCTCTTAAAGAAATTTCATCTTTAAGATAACCTTTAAGAGTTATTGGATCGGCTAATCTTCCATTATCAGTAAGTGATATGCAAGCTTCAAAAATATTAGTATGGAGAGGGTCAAAAAAATGCCTACTTGCAAAATTAGTAGGAAGGTCTTCTAAAACTTTGTTATCAAAAAGAATAGAGCCTATTAAATTCTGTTCAGCTTCAATATTTTGAGGCATTTTATTTATGGATGATGTTGCTTTATCTATTTCTAGTTGATTAGCAACATTAGTAATTTTATTTATATTTTCATCCATAATAACACTAACAAACACAAAGTATTTTCAATAATTTTGAAGATAACAATACCAAATTAATTTAACTAATAAAAAATTATTTAATTTTTAATATTATTGATGTCGTTGTCAGTAGAAATCACATCATCATTCTGTTCTACTAATGTTTCTGATACTGAAACATCTTTAAGGTCTTTATCTTTGGGTTTATCATCTTTTGTCTCAAATCTTTTTGCGTCCTTTTGAGCTCTTTCTGACCTAATGTCGCCTCCACCTGTCTCTGTACTAATTATTGCTCTTCCCAACTTTTTCTGCTCAATAGCTTCTTCGCTAGATCTAGCAATATTTAGTTTAAGATTAATAGAAACTTCTGGATGAAGTTTTATTTCTATGTCTTCATAAGATAAGTTTTTTAGTGATTTATTTAAAACAACTTGGTTTTTATTTATTGTCAATCCTGCATCAGTGATTGTTTGTGCTATATCTTTTGCTGACACTGATCCATATAATTGACCAGCTTCACTAGCAGCCCTAATGATAATTACTTCTTTTACATTGATTTTTTCTGCTAACTTAGAAGCTTCATTTTTTTTGGCAATATCTTCACCTTCTAATTGAATCTTCTGTGTTTCAAAGTGCTTTATATTTTCTTTTGAAGCGAAAGCTGCTTTTCCTTGTGGAAGTAAAAAGTTTCTTGCATAGCCAGATTTAACAGTTACCAAGTCACCTATTTGTCCTAATTTCTCTATGCGTTCTAATAGAATTATATTCATGTTACTCTCCAGACTCTAACCTACAACGTAAGGCATTAATGCTAAAAATCTTGCTCGTTTAATTGCTTTGGATAACTCTCTTTGTTTTTTTGCTGATACAGCAGAAATTCTAGAAGGAATAATTTTCCCTCTCTCCGACACATATCTAGTTAAAACTTTTAAATCTTTATAATCTATAGCTGGTGTGTTAGGAGCTGAAAATGGGCAAGATTTTCTTCTTTTTTGTGATGGTTTTCTTAAGGCAAGGCTTGTGATTGTTAATTGTGTCATTTAAATCTCCTAATTTACATCATTGCCAGTAAATGGTTTAAAACTTTTTTCAGATCCTTCTGATCTAGGTCTATCACTTTTACCATTCATCATTGGAGAAGGATTGTCATCAATCTTATCAATTTTTAAAGTTAAAAACCTTACTATATCTTCATGTAATCCCATTAATCTTTCATATTCTGAAATTGCAGAAGCAGGGGCATCAATGTTTAACATTGTATAATGTCCCTTTCTATTCTTATTTATTTTGTATGCTAAGTTTCTAAGGCCCCAGTACTCTCTTTTTTTTACATCGCCTTCTTGGGACTTAAGTACTGTTATAAATTCATCAATTAAGGTATCTAATTGACTTACAGTTAAATCTTGTCTTCCAATTATTACACTTTCGTATAATGCCATTTTATTCTCCTTATGGCTGTTTGGGCTAAACCCAGATTGACCAGATAATAAATTATCTAGCAAGGAGCACACAAAACAAAAAATATATTTTATGCTAGTATTTAAATTATTTCTGGAACATAAATGTTTATTCAAAATTTGCAATGATTTAATTAAAAAAGTAGAAAAATTAATTTATCTAAAGGAGACTTAATGAATTTAATTGTTTTTCCAGGACAAGGTTCTCAAAAAGTTGGCATGGGTAAAGAAATGTCTGATAGTTTCACTGAAGCTAAGGAAGTTTTTGAAGAAGTTAACGAAGCTATTGGTTTTAATTTAAGTAAACTAATGTGGGAAGGTTCTGATACAGATATAGCTTTAACGTCAAATGCCCAACCAGCTTTAATGGCTTGTGGCGTAGCCGTTTATAGAGTTTTGTCGAAGCTAAGTAATAAAAAATTACCCGAATTAGCCAGTTATGTTTGTGGTCATTCTCTTGGAGAATATACAGCAATGACTGTAGCTGGAGTTTTTTCGTTAAAAGAATGTGCAAAGTTGTTAAGGTTACGAGGTGAAGCAATGCAACAAGCTGTACCTGTTAACAAAGGTGCAATGGCTGCGTTTATTGGAGTTGACATAACAACCTCTCTAAAAATACTTGAGCAAGTATCATCAATTGGAGTTTGTAATATTGGAAATGATAATGCTGATGGTCAAGTGGTAATTAGTGGTGATATCTTAGCAGTTAATAAAGCAATAGAGATATCTAAAGATTTTGGAGTAAAAAGAGCAGTTGTTCTTCCAGTAAGTGCTCCTTTTCATTGTAGTTTAATGCAACCAGCTCAAATGATAATGGAGAAAGCATTAAATAACTTAAACTTCAATATACCAACTGTTCCAGTAATATCTAATATTAATGCTTTGCCTGAAAAAGAAATTACTAAGTTAAAGCAAAATTTAATTGATCAAGTTACGGGGACTGTTAGGTGGAGAGAAACTATGCATTTAGCTAATAAGTTAAATATAGATAAAGTTATAGAGCTTGGAAATGGTAAAGTCTTAACTGGCATTGCTAAAAGAATGCTTAAAGATGCAAATGCTATAAATTTAGAAAAGCCATCAGATTTTGACGAATTATTAAAAGTCATTTAATTATAGATTATAAACTTATTGGAGAAATAGAATGTTTGATTTAACAGGTAAAATAGCTTTGATAACAGGAGCTACAGGAGGTATAGGCCAAGCTATTGCTAAGCAAATGAAAGATCGAGGGGCTAAATTAATTTTGTCAGGTACAAGAGAAAATGTTCTTAATCAAATGGTAAAAGATTTGGGGGATGATGTAAAAAGTGTTGTCTCAAATTTACAAGATAAAGATAGTATACTTTCTATGGCCAAAGATGCTGAAGCATGTCATGGCAAAATAGATATTCTTGTAAATAATGCTGGGATAACAATTGATGGTCTTTTAATGCGAATGAAAGATGAAGATTGGGATACAGTTATTAACGTCAATCTTACTGCTTGCATGAGGTTGACAAGACAAGTTTTAAGAGGGATGTTGAAAAGAAGGTATGGAAGAATTATTTTTATAAGCTCTATAGTAGGTTATACAGGGAACGCAGGCCAAAGTAATTATTCTGCATCTAAGTCTGGTTTAATTGGATTAAGTAAATCTTTAGCTGCTGAAGTTGCCAGCAGAGGCATAACTTGCAACTTAGTTGCACCTGGTTTTATATCAACACCAATGACTGATAAACTTACAGAAGATCAAAAAAATAATATAATTAAAAACATTCCTGTAGACAGATTAGGTTCACCGCAAGATATTTCAGCTGCATGTGTTTATTTGGCGAGTGAAGAAAGTAGTTTTATAACTGGAACAACCTTACATGTAAACGGTGGCATGGCGATGTTATGAGGCCATATCAAGTTATAATTAAAAATAATATATGCTTGGCATATTTCCTTTAATATGTTAATCGAGAAAACATAAATAACATAAAATTTAAATCTAATCCTAGCTTTAAATAAAAAATAATTCTAAGGGGCAATAATAATGAGTGACATAGCTATCCGCGTTACGAAAATAGTCGTAGAACACTTAGGTGTAGATGAAAAAAAAGTAATTGAAAGCGCAAGCTTTATTGATGATTTAGGTGCAGATAGTTTAGATACTGTTGAATTAGTTATGGCTTTTGAAGAAGAATTTGAATGTGAAATACCTGATGATGCAGCAGAAAAAATTCAAACTGTTAAAGATGCAATAGATTTTATATCTGCAAACAGTTAATTTCATATAAAGTATTTTGCTAGTTTTATAACTGGGAGTTTCTTATGCGTCGAGTTGTTGTTACAGGCTTAGGTATGTTAACTCCATTAGGTAATGGGGTTGATATAAACTGGAAACGTTTAATATCTGGTTATGTAGGTATAAAAAAAATACTTAACTTTGATGTTTCAGACATTCCTTGTAAGATAGCTGGTCAAATCCCTCTAAAGACTGATGATGCTGAAGCTGGCTTAGATTTAGATGATTGGCTTGAACCTAGAGAACAAAAGCGTATTGATAGATTTATTGCCTATGGAATAGTAGCAGCTATTCAAGCAGTGGAAGATTCAGGTTGGGTTCCATTAAATGAAGTCCAAAAATCTAGATCCGGAGTTATTCTTGGTTCAGGAATTGGTGGTCTTGAAAGTATAGCTAACACAACTGAATTGATGCTTGCAAAAGGACCTAGGAAAGTAAGTCCTTTTTTTATACCTTCAGCTCTTATAAATTTATTGTCAGGTCAAGTAAGTATAAAGTATGGTTTCAAAGGACCTAATCATTCTGTTGTAACAGCCTGCTCTACAGGAGCTCATGCGATTGGTGACGCTTCAAGAATTATAAAATATGGCGATGCTGATGTGATGGTTGCAGGGGGAGCTGAAGCAGCATGTTGTAGAATAGGCATGGCAGGTTTTGCAGCAGCAAGAGCACTAAGTACAAAATTTAATGATAGTCCGCTTGAAAGTTCTAGGCCATGGGATCAACATAGAGACGGATTTGTTATGGGTGAGGGATCTGGTGTTTTGGTTTTAGAAGAAAGAGAACATGCTTTGGCAAGAGGGGCAAAAATTTATGCTGAAATAAAAGGTTATGGAATGTCTGGAGATGCTCATCATATAACTGCTCCAGCCGAAAGTGGAGATGGTGGTTTTCGAGCTATGCAATCAGCATTGAAAGACTCTAAATTAACAGTGTCTGATCTTGATTATATTAATGCTCACGGGACATCCACTCCTTTAGGAGATATGATAGAATTAAAAGCAATAAGAAGGCTTCTGGAAAATGATGTTAATAAAATAAGCATTAGCTCAACAAAGTCTGCAACTGGACACCTTTTAGGTGCGGCAGGAGCTATAGAAGCGATATATTCTATTTTATCCATTGTAAATCAAACTGTTCCTCCTACAAATAATTTATTAACGCCAGATGAGGGCGCATATGGATTTGATTTAGTTCCATTAAAATCTAAAAAAAGAGTAGTAAGAAATGTGTTATCAAATTCTTTTGGATTTGGAGGTACAAACGCTAGTCTTATAATAGGTAATTCGGATTGAATTTTAGATATAAAGTTTTACTGTATATATTTTTATTTCTTACAGCTGCAATAATATCATCATATTGGTATATTAATAAAATAAGTAACATTGTAATTGTAGAGAAAGACAGTCTTTTTTTATTAAAACGAACTGATTCTCAAAAAGAAATTATCAAACAACTTAATTTTAAAAAAATAAAAATTCAATACTATAAATGGAGATTAGCCTCTTTATTTAATAATAAAAACTTTATTCCAAAGGCTGGTGAATATTTTATCCCTAAAGGTTCATCAATTAAAGATATTCAGCAATTATTTCAAAGTGGAAATACATATACAAGGTATTTTACTCTTATAGACGGTTGGACTGCAATTGATTTAAGAAAAGCAATGATAAGTGCTTCTGGTTTATCTGGAGAAATATCACTCTTAAAAGAAGGTATATATAAGCCTGATACTTACAATTATAAATGGGGTTATTCTAGACAAAATTTATTAACACGCATGAAACTAGTTCAAGATGAATTATTAAGTAAAGTTTGGAAAAACAGACCTAAAGATTTTATATTAAAAAATAAAAATGAAATTCTTATTCTTGCTTCTATAATTCAACAAGAAAGTAGTAATGTTAATGATAGCCAATTGATAGCTAGTGTTTTTATAAACAGACTTAAAAAAAAAATGAGGCTTCAATCAGATGTTACATTAGCTTATGGAATGAAAATCAATGGAACAAAAATTACTAAAAAAATGTTAAAATTAAATAATCCTTTCAACACTTACTTAATTAAGGGACTGCCGCCAACTCCAATCTCTTATCCAGGTAAAAGCGCTATAAATGCATTAAATGGTATAAAGAAATCAGAATATTTGTACTTTGTTAGTAATGGTATTGGTGGACATAGGTTTTCTAGTACTTATGAATTACATAAGAAAAATGTAAAATTGTGGAAAGAATTTAAAATTAAGGATAGTACAATTGAAAAAAAATAGTTTAAGAGGTGTGGTGTTAGTTATTTCGTCCCCATCAGGTGCTGGTAAAACTACGATATGCAAGAAAATTCTAGAAGAAGTTAATGGAATTAACTTATCTGTATCCGTTACCACAAGGAAAAAAAGAAAGGATGAAGTAGAAGGAGTAGATTATTTTTTTAAAAATGATGAAGAATTTATTCTTATGATAAAGAATGATGAATTTATTGAAAATGCAAAGGTTTTTGGAAATTATTACGGTACTCTTAAGGAAGAAGTATTAAAGAAAATTAAAAATGGAGTTGATGTTTTAGTAGACATCGATTGGCAAGGTACAAGGCAGATTCAAAAACACATACCAGAAGATATAGTTAAAATATTTATCTTACCACCGTCTATTAAAGAATTAGAATGTAGACTAAGAAATAGGGCAAGTGAGAATGAAGAAGATTTTCTTAAGAGAATGTTAGAAGCTAGAAAAGAAATCAGTCACTTTGATGAGTATGATTTTATAATAATAAATGAAAATATAAACGAAGCTGTTAGTTCGGTAAAATCAATTCTATATTCTGAAAGACAAAGAAAATCTAGACAGCTAGGAATAACAGATTTTGTAAACAAACTTATCTAATTTTATTTTTATTGATTTTCCTATGACAAGGATGGAAAAGCTCTTTTTGCAATTCTACAAAAATCGTTAATAGTTAATTGTTCAGGACGTAATCTAGAAGAAATTTGTAATTCATCTAGTATTGCTTCTCCATTTATTGTTTTTAGACTGCTTTTAAGCATTTTTCTTCTTTGACTAAAAGCTAAATTAGTAATTTTCTCTAAAGCATTAAAAGAGATATCTAAAATTGGCTTTTCTAATGGAATTAACTCTATTACTGTTGATGTCACTTTGGGGGATGGTATAAAAGCAGAACCAGGGATATCAAATAACTTTCTACTTTGAGTTAGCCAATTTGTTAAAATAGATAATCTTCCATAATTTGAAGATCCTACAGGTGCAATAATTCTATCTGCAACTTCTTTTTGAAACATCAATGTTAATTTATTAAATTTTTTTATATGCCTTAACCAAGAGATTAACATTTTTGTTCCAACATTATATGGTAAATTAGCAATAACTTGTCTTGGATAGTTTCCTAAATCCCATATAGGATAGTTGATAGCATCAGCTGTAATTAATTGTAATTTCTCTTTATAAATTTCTTTGAGTTCAGTAAGCATTAGTTCTGATTGAGGATCTTTATCTATTGCAAAAACAATATTAGGATTTTTTTTAAGAATAGATCTTGTTAAACCTCCAGGACCAGGTCCAATCTCAATAATAGTAGAAGAAATAGGTTCAGACATTTTTACTATTTTGTCAGTTAAGTTTAAGTCAAACAAAAAATTTTGACCAAGAGATTTATGTATTTTAATATTATTTTTTTTAAGTATTTCTTTTATACTTGGGAGAGTTTCATTCATTATTTTGAAGACCTATCTTTATTAACACTCATAGAGTATGCAAGGTTTATTGCTGCAATAAGGCTGTCTGGGCTTGCATTATTTTTACCAGCGATATCAAAGCCAGTACCATGATCAGGCGATGTTCTTATGAAATCTAAACCTAGCGTAACATTAACACCATTGTTAAAGTCAATTGTTTTAATAGGAATTAGGGCTTGATCATGATACATACAAATTACTACATCATATGTTTTTCTTGCTTCAGATGAAAACAAAGTATCTGCGGAAAAAGGTCCTTGAATTTCGAAGTCATTAGAATTTTTAATTTTTCTTATTGCAGGAATTATTATGTTTTGTTCTTCAGAGCCAATTTCACCATTTTCACCTGCATGAGGATTAAGGCCAGTTATAAATATTTTAGGTTTGTTAATACCAAAATATTCAGTTAAGTCCTTTGCAACAATTTTAACAGTTTTTATTATTAATTCCTTACTAATCAAGCCTGAAACTTCTGATATGGGGACGTGAATTGTTAAAGGAACCGTTTTAAGATCTTGTGCAACAAGCATCATAACGGGTTGGGTATTTATTTTTGAATGTGAGGCTAAAAATTCTGTATGGCCAGCATATTTAAATCCTGATTTATACATTATTTTTTTATTAATAGGGTTAGTTACAATAGCAGAAACAGACGTTTTACTTTCTAATTCTATACATTTTAAAATAGAAGATTTAATGAATTCACAGTTTACAATAGACGGTTTTCCCAATCTAACAATATCATTAATTGGAATAGATATTATATTAAAATAGTTAACTTTATAATCAGTGAAATTACTTTGATCTTTAATTTCATTTATCTTCCAATTATCTATAATTATATCATTATAATTTTGTATTAATTGAGGATCAGTTACTATTACAGGAAAAATATTTTTGTTAATTTTAGAAGATTGTAATGCTTTTATTGTAATTTCTGGGGCAATACTTGATGGATCTCCAGAAGTAATTAATATAATTTTTTTTTGTAATTCATTTTTTTCTATATTTGACATCAATATTTATCATTTATTATTTTAATAACTGCATTTTGATTTATTTTTTTTAAATACCTACTACTTAAAATAGACATGCGTTTATCAATTAATTCTTTTTTTATTAGATCTGGATTAAAATCTATTAATTTACTTTTAGCTTTATCACATAAAACATATAAATAACCTTCATTTCCTTCATAAATTGGCTCCATAATTTTATATAATTGAAGATTATTAATTTTTTTTTGTAAATTAACATCTAAGTCTGCAATTCTTGAATTAATAACTCTTAATGTTATGTCTTTATTTGTATTATTGTTAATATTTTTTAATCCATTACAACCTTTATTGTTTTTTAGTAGGCCATCAACTTTGTCTTTAACTATCAGGTAAACTGCTTTTTTCCTTCCAAAATTAATTTTAAAATTAATAACTGCTAACAAAATCTGATCTTCAATATTACTTATTTTTCCTTGATTTCGTTTTACTAGAATTTTTATGATTCTATAGGTTTCATTTTTTATTAAATGAAAAATATCACCTTCATTAATCAATTGATTATTAGAGGTTATTTCAACAGGTAAATTCTCTAAAGTTCTCCATCCTATCTTTCCTCCTTTTTTTGCAGAAGGGTTAATAGATACTTGTTTAGCAATATAAGAAAAGTTAGAGTCTTTATTGAGAGCATTTTTAATTTTATTAAAGAGTTCCATATTATTTTTTTTAGGTATTACTATCTCAGCTAATTCAAATTTATCTTTATTTTTTTCTAATTCTTTAAGTCTTATAATTTCTTGAATTTCTTGGTTTAAATTTTCAAATTGTTGTTCAAATTTATTTTGTAATAAGATACCCAAGATTATTTCATTCTCATACTTATTTAAAACCATTGACTTAGAAATATTTAATTTTTGAATGAATTTATTTAATAAAATTTCTGATCCATTATAGTCAGATAATAGATTGGAATATGCTCTATCCTTGACTAAATTTAAGATATTTTTGTTGAATTTAAGCCCTTCACTTCTTATTAAAGTATCAGTAATGAGTGATTTAAGTGATTGATTAAAAAAATTATTTAAATTTTTTTGGCTTATGTTCTTTTTAATAGAGTAAGACATTAATTTAGCTTTATCTTCAAGATCTATTTTTGTTATAGGAGTATTATTTACTAGTGCTACAATATAGTTTTCTTTTGCATTTACTTGATTGCACATCAAAAAAATTAGCAAGATTCCTATCATTATTAAATTTTGGAAATTAATTTTATTTATTTTATTTTTAATCAATTTTAACTCTATATCTTTAACGTTGTAATTTTATCATATTTTTTTGGTTCATCAATAGAACTGATAAGAAAGCAACCTGAAAACAGCCCAATCAGAGTGGGTCCAAAGCCAGATAATAAAGATGGTAATTTTTCAGACGACCCTAAAGCAAAAATTATATCCCCTATAAAATATAGACTAAACCCGACAATTAATGAAGTAGAAATTATACCAAACTGAACATTTCTTTCACTACTTTTTAACATTAAAGAGGCTGAAAGTAAAACCATCGCAATTATTAGAAATGGTTGGCATATTAATTTATACATATGTATTAAGTGTTTAGATGCGTTTAAACCATTCTCGTTCATGGATAAAATATATTTAGGTAAATCTAAAATAAAAATCGTATTTGGTTCCGCAATATTTACTTTGATGCCATCAGCTTTCCGATTAACAGGCAAACTATATTGTTCAATTTTTTTTGAGCTAATATCTCTAGTTGATAATTTTACTTTATATAAATTAAGTTTGTTTTCAAAAAAAATTCCTGAAATTGCGGAAATTCTTTTCTCTATTAAATTAGTTTTATTAAAAACAAAAACATTAATATTATAGAGTGTTTTATTTTTTTCATCTATTTTTTTTGCATTTATTATTGATTTGTTTTCACCTAAAAACTCTTTAATCCAAAAACCTTTTGTGTCAAAAGAAAAAGATTGAAGATTTGATGATCCAAAATAAATACTTTGAAGTTTATCATATTTTTTATTAAGTATACTTGATAGTGGATTTAACAAAACAATAGATATTATGCCAATCATAAACATAATAATAGATACTGGAAAAACAGTCCTCCACAAAGATATTCCATATGTCCTAGAGGTAATATAATAATTTTTTTTACGCCATTGATTAAAACAAGTAATAGATCCAATCAGTACTGAAAAAGGAATAACCTTTTCCATGTTACCTATAATTTTTAAGCCTGCCATGCCAATTATATCTGTTAAGTTAGCTTTAATAAGATGAACAACTCCAACTTTATTTGAAGAGCGTCTAAATAATTCAATTATATCTATAAAAAAAATAAGTGTAACGAAAGCTAATAACGCCAATAAACAATATTTTAAGAGTTCTTTTGTAAAATATTTGTAAATAATATATGGAAATCTGGTGTTTGTTAACATTATATAATATTTCTTTTAAAATTAAAAATATGTAAAAATTTATATAAATTTAAATTTATATTTTTATATAATATTAAAAACCCAACTATAATAAAGCTAAATGGTAACAAATACATTATAGGTAGAAATGTTAAATTAAAGTGTGTTTTGTTTTTTATAATAATTATTAAACTTTGTATTAAGATTAATACACTTATGCTTATTATTTTTCTATATATAGATGGCTTTCTTGATTGATAACCAGTTAAAGTGCTAACCATAGCAATAATTGTAAATACTATAGGTAATAGAGACATAGTATTCCTATTATGAGCTTCTGCTAAAAGTTTACCCTGATTTTTTATGTCTTTGTTTGCTTTTTTAATCAAATCAAAAAAATTATATTCATTATATTCAATTACTCTAACGTTATTATTTAACTGAATTATATTCTTTTTAATTTCAATATTATATTTTTTAAAGTCCATAATAGTAGAGTTATTATTTTCATTGGTTGAAATTCTTGTTCCTTGATTCATGTAAAGGGTTAACTTGTCGTCTTTACTACTTATAAATCCATTTTTAGAAAAAAGTTCTATAATTTGTTTTGAGTCGGTCCGATCTTGAATAAAAATTTCTTCATAAAAATTATTTTTATTAATTTCTCCTACATAAATTGTTTGCGTATCATTTAAATCTAGAAAAATATTATTTTTAATTATAAGTTCTTGAGAACTATTTCTAATTTCATTTTGTAAAGATTTAAAATTTTTATAAGATAAAGGTAGGATAAAATGTACGGTAATAAACAAAATAGCAGATGATATTAGGCCAACATAAATAGCTGGTTTGCTAATTTTTAAAGTGTTTATTCCAGCTGCTTTCATAACTATAATTTCTTTATCGCTATCTAATCTTAAATAAGAAATCATACAGCCTGCAAATGTTCCAAAAGGTAAAGAAATAACAAGCCAATTAGGAAAGCTATATGCTGATAAAATAAAAAAATCAGAAATGTTAGCTCCTTTATCTATAATTAAGTTAATTGTCCTAAATGATTGACTCAACCAAACCACACTTAAAAAAACTAAAGTACAAATGAAAACACTTGTTAAAGTTTGTTTAAAAATATATTTTGATAAAATCATTAAGTATTAGCTCTCATTTAGTAATAGTATAAATTATTTTTATTAGTATATCTTATTTAATTTATTGCAATACTAAGAATAAACATAAGGAAATAAAATGCAGGACAAAAAAAGATTTTTAAATATTGATTTTGAAGAATATGATAACTCAATAAAGACAATTAAAGTTGATGAGGTTCATGTATTATTTTATTCAGAAAAAAATGACTTATTATCTAAAAATTTATCGATAAATAAAAATTTATTATCTTTTTTGAAAAATAATATAACAATTAATTCTTCTAATTTTCTAATTATAAGATCTGAAAAAGGTACATTTTTATTAGTAAAAAGAAAATTACAAAAAGATATAAAAGCTAATGATAATTATTTAGAAGAATTAGGAGGTAATATTTATGATTCATGTAAAAATATAGGTTTCTCTAATATTAGAATTTATGAAAACGAACCCTATATTAACAATAAAATTGCTCTGGGAATTTTACTTAGTTCATACAAGTTTTCTAATTATAAAAAAATAAAATCAAAAAAGAATGAATCTTTACATAAAGTAACTTTTGTTTGTATTGGCTCTAAAGAAATTACCAAAAAATATCAAGAAGTTATAAGTATCGCAAAAGGTGTTTATACTGCTAGAGATTTGGTTTGGGAACCAGCAAATATACTTTTCCCAGAGAGTTTCGCCAAGCGCTGCTCACAATTAAAAAAAATTGGAGTTAAAGTTACAGTATTTGATGAAGCTAAATTAAAAAAAATTGGTATGGAAGCTCTTCTAGCTGTTGGAAGAGGCTCTAGAAAATCAAGTAAAGTTGTAGTTATGGAATGGTTGGGTGGAAAGTCTAATGTTGCTCCGATGTCATTTATTGGAAAAGGCGTTTGTTTTGACTCAGGTGGTTTGTCTCTAAAACCTCCAAAATCAATGGAAGATATGAAGTGGGATATGGGAGGCGCTGCAACAGTCACTGGTTTGATGGAGACTGTTGCTTCTTCAAAGCTAAAATTGAATATTGTTGGCGTTATTGGGTTAGTCGAAAATATGCCAGATGGAGATGCTCAAAGACCAGGAGATGTAGTTAAATCAATATCTGGTCAATCAATAGAGGTGTTAAACACTGATGCAGAAGGAAGACTAGTTTTAGCTGATTTACTATCTTGGACAGAAACAAATATTAAACCTGAGTTTATGATAAATTTAGCTACCTTAACAGGTGCTATTATTGTTTCTTTGGGAAGTGTAAGAGCAGGTTTGTTTTCAAATAATAAGACAATTTCTGAATGTATTTTTAAAGCTGGTGAAAAAAGTGGAGAAAAAGTTTGGGAAATGCCACTTGATGATGAATATGATCAATTAATTAAAACTGAAATAGCAGATATGAAAAATATAGGTGGCCCTGGAGCAGGCTCAATAACTGCTGCTTGTTTTTTGAAAAGACATGTTGAAAAAACACCTTGGGCACATCTAGATATCGCTGGAGTAACATGGAAGAATAAATCTAGTCCAACTATACCAAGTGGTGGAGTAGGATGGGGAGTTAAAATGCTTTTTCAATTAATCAAGGACTATAAAAAAGCATAATTTTTAAATATTTTTTGTTGACTTAGAAGAAAAAAATTCTGCTTTTATATATCTTAATGCAGCAAGCAATCTCTTTGGGTATGTTTTGAAGATAGATAGTATGCAGCGGTATTAATTAGGTCTTTGGCTTATTTCATTTTTTATAATAGTTTTATTTAGATTTTTTAGTCATATAATCCTTGATTATCTATATTAAAAAATATATCAAACTGTATAATTAATTATTCATTTGGAGTATAAAATGGCAATCGAAAATACATTATCTATTATTAAACCTGATGCTACTAGAAGAAACTTAACAGGACTAGTAAATGCCAAGTTTGAAAAAGCTGGTTTAAAAATAATAGCTCAAAAAAGATTGCATTTATCTGAGACAATCGTCCAAAAATTTTATGAAGTTCACAAAGATAGACCTTTTTATAATGATCTAGTGGAGTTTATGATATCTGGACCAGTTATAGTTCAAGTTTTAAGAGGCGAGGGTGCTGTTATGATGAATAGAACAGTCATGGGGGCTACTAACCCTTCAGAAGCTGATGAGGGCACTATTAGAAAAGAATTCGCAGAAAGCATTGAAGCTAATTCCGTTCATGGATCTGATAGCTTAGAAAATGCTATTAATGAAATTAATTTTTTCTTTGCTGAAATAGAATTGCTGATTTAAATTTTATACTAAAAAAATTGCCATCAGAACAACAATTAAAATAATAATTCCAGCGGTATAAGTGGTAAATTTTAAAAAACCCTCATAAAATTCTTTATGTTCAAGTGTTTCTTTATCTATTTTTTTATCCATTATTAAACTCCTTATATTTTGGTTTGTTTATACATTTATTGACATAAGAGTATCAATATTTTTTTCATTATTTTTTGATTTGTCTAAATCAATGTCATTAATCTGATTGTTATTTAAGTTTTTTATAAATTCTGAAATAGTTTTAGGATATAAAATATGTTCAATTTGTGAAACTCTTTCTTTTAACTTTGTTTCATTATCTGTTTTAAAAACTCGTACTACCCCTTGTGATAAAATAGGCCCCTTATCAATATGCTCTGTAACTATATGAACAGTTGCACCATGCACACTCATTCCTAATTTTAAAGCTCTTTTATGTGTGTTTAATCCTGGAAACAAAGGAAGTAAGGAAGGATGAATATTAAGAATTTTGTTATCCCAGTATTTAATAAACTCTTTACTGAGTATTTCCATAAAACCAGCTAAACATATAATATCTACTTTATTTTTTACTAAAATAGACAATAATTTTTTTTCAAAAGAGTTCTTAGAAATCATTTCTTTTCTATTAATTATTAAGGTCTTAAAACCTAATTCTTTTGCAGTATGAATACCTATACAATCTTTATTTGCAATTACAATTTTAATTATAGCTTTTAAATCATTGTTTTTTGAAGATTGGATTATAGCTTCCATATTTTTGCCATAACCAGAAATAAGTATTGCTATATTGGGATTAATCATTTTTTATATTATATACTTTATATGTTCCAGCCATTAAACAAGACATTCATAGTTCCTGTCTTATCTATTATATCCCCTATAATAAATGAATTGTAACCATTGTCATTTATATCATAAATTATTTCATCTGCGTCATGTTCATCAGCAAATATTAATAACCCTATTCCACAATTGAAGGTTCTTGCTAATTCAAAAAAAGAGATATTTGCTTGCTCTTTGAGCCAACTGAAAACAGGTGGTATTAAAAAATTATTCATGTCAAATTGTAAAGTTAGATTTTGGTTGAATGCTCTTTGGGGGTTTTCTATTAATCCACCTCCAGTAATATGGCTTATGGATTTAACTTTAAAGTTCTTGTTGGCAGCTATGAAAGCATTAGTATATAATAACGTTGGCTCCATTAATATATCTGCATAACTTTTATCTTTATCAAAAACAGCTTTGTCAAAAATATTAATAGAGTTTGATTCTAATATTTTTCTTACAAGAGAATAACCATTGGAATGAATGCCGCTACTAGATACAGCTATTACTTTATCACCTTTTTTTACAGCGCTTTTGTCAAGTAATTTATTTCTTTCCACTGCACCAACACAAAATCCAGCTAAATCAAAGCTTCCAAATGGATAATGTCCAGGCATTTCAGCAGTCTCACCTCCTATAAGCGCACATCCTGATTGTTTGCAGCCTTCTGCTATTCCTTGTATGACCTGAATAGCGATTTCATTATCTAATTTACCTGTTGCAAAATAGTCCATAAAAAACAATGGAACTGCCCCTTGAGCTAAAACATCATTAGCACACATAGCAACCAGATCAATACCTATGTTAAAGTAAGATTTAGTTTCGATTGCTAACTGTAATTTTGTTCCAACTCCATCAGTGCTCGATACAAGAATAGGATCTTTAAATCCAGCATTATTCAAATCAAACAATCCTCCAAATCCACCTATTTCACCTGTAGAACCTTTTATAGCTGTTGATTTAGCTATTGGAGATATTTTTGAAACTAAATCATCTCCTTTACTAATATCTACTCCAGCATCACTATAAGTAATTGTTGGTCTTTTATTTTGGGTGGTTTTATTTGATTTAGTACCTTTTATTGTCATTGAAAATCAATCTATAATAAAGAATGTCATTAGAAAAATAAATTTAAGCTTAAAAAAAAGCATTTATAATTATATGCAAAATAATGTATTTGATATATCGATGTTACAATTGATTTTCAATTAAAAAATTAGGTTTCGTTAAAAATGATTATAAAATATTTTAAAATAATAATTATTTTTATTTTTGAAATAATTATAATTGATACAAATGCTATTGCTTCAATCATTGATGATTGTCGTAATTCATCATTTTTTATTCAAAACATTAAGGTTGATATTACAAAAAAAAACCTATTGGAAGCAAGAAGTGTGGCTGAAAAAAAAGCCAAGAATATAGCCTTGTCTAGGTTGTTATCAAGATTAACTTTAAATAATTCTATTATAACACCTGAAAGCTATAATGAATTTGATATGGTAGAGTATTTAAAAATTAATAGTGAAGCTAATAGTAATAAAAGATATAAAGCAGATTTTGATATATGTTTTAATAGAGAATCAGTCATTAATTTTTTTTTAAAAAATAAGTTACAATATGCTGAAACTTATAGAAAACCAATATCTGTTCTACCTATTTATAGAGGTCCTAGAGGTTTTATTCTCTGGGATCCCAAAGATTTATGGTATTCAGTCTGGAATGACAGGTTAAAAACGCTAGATGGTTTAGTTAAATTAAAATTAGCAAAGGGAAGTTTATATTTAAAAAGAAATATGACGACAAAAGTGATTTTAAATTCTGATGAACAAATAATTAAAAAGTTAGCAAATAATGAAAATACAGATTCAGTATTATTAGTTGTTGCAGAGCCAATAATGTTAAATGATGGAAAAACATATTTAAGTACTTATGCTAAATTATTTGATAATAGTGGAAAATTAAAAAATGTACTTCCTGGTAATAAAACTCCTCTTAAAACTAAAACTTCAATCTATAATATTGAAGAAAGAATGTTTCAGGATGAAGTTGACAATATATTAAATTCAATAGAATTAAATTGGAAGATAGATAACGTAATTGATCCAAATATTTCAAATAGAGTTGATCTTTGGATACCTATTCCTATAAGTGCCTCAAGTACTTTAACGGAGCCATTAATTTCAAGTAACAAAAGTATAAAAGTCAAATCAATAGTTGGATTTAATAAATCAGGAATTATTAAAATAAATGATGAATTAATTTCATATAACAATAACATTATAAGAAGAGTAGATAAAAATCTATCTAATAGTTTTGAAGATATAAGTAGAGGTTTGTTTGATACTAAAATAAAAGAATATAGAAAAGGTGATACTGTTGTCCAAAAAAATATAGATATCTGGCCTTTATCAATCAAAATTATAAGGAGTTTGCCATTTGTAAAAGAAGTTAAAGTTATATCTATTGCGAGTTCAGGTGGAAGAATTTTAGTTAATTTTTTAGGTAGCAAAAAAACTTTTTTTCAGGCTATCTTTGAAAAAGGTTTAGTCTTTAAAAATCTTAATACAAGTCAATATATACTTAAAAATTGAATTTAATATAAGGTAATAGTTAATTATAAGATGTCTAATTTGATGAAAACAACAAAACCAACAATTTATAATATTTATATAATATTATTCATATTATTTATATTAACTATATATCTATTTGAAATAATTATTCCTTTTGTTTTAGCTTTTATGATTGCTTATATTGTTAGCCCTTTAAAAAAAAAGTTAGAAAAATACATAAACAAAACGTTAGCCAGTTTTTTATCTATATTATTTTTTATCCTGTGTATCTTAGCTGTTTTTGTTTTAGTGTCTCCAATTATTCTAAAACAATTGCAAAACTTAGTTTCAATGACTCCTTTATACTTAGAAAAAATTGAAAATTTAATTAATAAATTAGATGATACATACTTACTCAAAGAAAATATTGAAAATGGATATTATTTTAATTTTATAAAGCCTTTTTTCACAAATTTAATAAGTACCGGCAATAATATAATTAATCATAGTATTTTATTTTTTAATGGTTTTTTTAATATAATTCTAGTGTTTGTGATTAGTTTTTATATGCTTTTAGAAATTCATAATTTAAAATCATTTATATTTAAAATTGCAAAAAAAGCTGATTTTCATAATTTTGCAGTTATCATAGAACAAATAGATTCTATTTTATCTAAATTTATTCGAGGGCAAGGTTTAATCTGTCTAATTTTATCTATATTTTATAGTATTACATTATATTTGGTTGATATTAATTTTGGTATTTTGTTAGGGTTTTTTGCTGGCATCATTTCTTTTATCCCATATGTTGGAGCTATTTTAGGAGGAGGGTTTACATTAATATTAGGAGTAACTCAATTTGGTATTAATTCTGAATTAATTTTTTTGTTCTTAATTTTCATGTCTGGTCAATTATTGGAAAGTTATTATTTAACGCCTAAATTTGTTGGAGACGCAATTAAATTAAATCCTATTTGGATTATATTTGCATTGTCATCTGGAGCTCATTTGGCTGGTCTGATAGGAGTTTTAATAGCTCTTCCAGTCGCTGCTATAATTGGAGTATTAGTAAGATATTATTATAATTTATTATTTGAAAATAATTAATTTATGAAAAATGAAAAGAAAAGAATAGATAATAAAATCTTTGCTACTCAATTAGCTCTTCCATTAAAGTTTAAAACTATCAACAATAGTGATAATTTTATAATTTCTGATTGCAATAAGGATGCTGTTGAATTAATTGATAATTTTGATTTTTGGAAAAATAATAAAAACATAAACTCTATACCAGCTATTATTATATATGGCCCAAAAGGCTGCGGCAAAACTCACATAAGCTCTATTTATCAACAACAAGTAGATTGTATAACTTTATCGTCAATAACTTCTAAAGAAATAAGATTAGCCGAAAAAGGTAATAATTTTATTGTCGATAATTTTCTTCCAAGCAAAGATTTTTCATCAGAAATGGTAATGCATTTCTTAAATGAAGTTAAATATAATTCTGGGTCAGTTTTATTTCTTTCAAGGCTTTCTGCTTTTAATACAGATTGGAGTTTGGATGATTTGAACTCTAGAATGAGAAGTCTCATGTCTTGCGAAATAAAATTACCTGATGAAATCCTTTTATATACTATTTTAATTAAATACTCTGAAGATAAAAAACTAATATTAAATGATAAGCAATGTCTTTATATTATAGAGAGAATAGAAAGAAATTTTGAAACAGTTATTTCAGTAATTGATAATTTAGATAGGATTTCATTAGAAACTAAAAAAAAATTAACTTTTGAAACAATTCAAAATATAATTAATTTAATGACTATAAATAAAAATAATCAAATTTGAATTTTTTTGACTTGACCATTTTCTAATCTAAACCCAAGCGTGCCATTTAATAATGATATTGCTTCTTTTCCAAATATATCATTTCTCCATCCTTTAAAAACTCTTAAATCATTATTTTTAGCTTCAATTAAATCCCGAAGATCATCATTATTAGCAATAAGTTTTTCTGCTAATCCACTTTCTTCAGAAGAAAATTTTAATAATAATTTTAATAGCTCTAAACTGTTACTAGATATATTAGACTTTTTATAAGTCTTGATTACATTAGGCCAATCTTCTTGTATAATTCTATTGGCATTTTGGATTGTTTCAATTATATCATTGCAGTTTTTATGTGAAAGTTGTTTTGGAAAAGCTCTTATTTTTTTAAGTTCAATAATAGTTTGAGGTGACTGATAAGATACATTAACAAGCACGTCATCTCTGATTAACTTATTTCTGGGTATATTTTGTTTCTTACACTCATTTTCTCTCCAAGCAGCAAGGTGTTTAAGTAAATTTAATGTCTTTGGTTTAGAGTTTTTTAATTTTATCCTTTTCCAAATATCTAAAGGATCAATTTTATATAAACTTTGATCACTTATAGATTGCATTTCTTTCTCAACCCATTCAGTTCTATTGCTATCATTAATAAGTTTTGTAATTATTGGATAAATTTTAATTAAGTGAGTAACGTCAGATATTGCGTATTCAATTTGATTTTTAGATAGGGGTCTTTGAAGCCAATTTGTAAATTGTAATTCTTTATTAACAGATAATCCTAAAAATTTATTTACTAAACCTTCATATCCGATTTGATCACCTAATCCACAAAACATTGCTGCAATTTGAGTATCATATATAGGATAAGGAATTTTACCTGTAAGATTTAAAAAAATTTCTATATCTTGTCTGGCAGCATGGAAAACTTTTAAAATATTTTTGTTTTCTAGTAATTTCCATATTATACTAAGATCCACTCCTGACAAAGGGTCTATGGCACTTGCAAAATCTGATCCTGCTATTTGTATTAAGCATAACGAAGGGTAATAGGTGTTTTCTCTTATAAACTCAGTATCAATTGCTAACACTTTTTCATTAATACATTGGTTATAAAATTTATATAATGTATCATTATCTTTAATTGGGATTTTGGAGATTTTCATAGTTAGTAAACATAAATTAAATTTTCGATTAAACAACCAAAATCATTCAGTTATATAATAATTATTTAATAAATTTATAAGGATATATTTCAGTGTTTTTTAAAAACTATATTTTAATTTCTCTTGTTTTAATTGTTTCAAATATTAAAATTTCTTATAGTGTTCAACTGTTATCTCATACTGCCAATTATGTTTTGAGCGTCCAGAAAATTAATAAAAATAGTTCTCTTGAAGGTGGAGAAGGTAGAACAATTTTTGAAATTAAAAAAGTTTGTAATGGATGGGATGTATCTGAAAATTATATTTTAGTATACCAATTACCTAATGAAAAAAATGCTAAAAGCTTTTCTAGTTATAAAACCTTTGAAAATAATGATGGAACTTTGCATAGCTTTCAACTTAATGAAAAAAGTGATTTTAATGGAGAAAATAATTATGAAGGATATGTTGAAAAATCAAATAATAAAGTAACTGGATCTTTAATAAATAAAAACAACAAAGATCTATCTTTTAATAATGAAGTTCTCTTTCCTATTGATCATTTAAAAAAGTTAATTAATAAAGCAAAAAATAATGAGAACTACTTTAATTCAAAAGTATTTTTTGGCAGCGAAGAAACTGAATTAATTAAGATTGTTTCTGCATTTATAGGTAAAGAAAGAAAATCAAAATTAAAAAATAATGAGTATTTATCACAAAAAATGATTTGGCCCATGAAACTTGCTTTTTATGATAATGAATCTAAGCAATCAAAGCCAGATTATGAAATAACGCTTGAAATAGATGAAACTGGCGTTGTCCACTTTTATGAAATTAACTATGGTGATTTTATAATAAAAGCTGATTTGCAGAAAATTAAATTAATAAACAATCCATATTGCAAATAAAAAGATTTGTTATTTAATTTTTGATTCTTTAAATAAAACATGTTTACGTACCTTTGGGTCATATTTCATTAATTCTAATTTTTCAGGTTTTGTTCTTGGGTTCTTTTTTGTTACATAAAAGAAACCTGTGTCTGCTGAACTAATTAACTTAATCTGTAATGTAGCTGGTTTAGCCATTTTAAACTCCTGAAAATATTAACGTTAATCTATTCATTTTTTTAGTAAAGTCAAGTTTTGTAATACTTTGATTTTAATGATATTTCTTGTTTATTTTCTTCTTCTCTTTTTTCCATTATTCTTTATTACTGTCTTTATGCCGCCTGAATACCATTTTACAGCAATGCTTCCTAAAAAAGGCGAAACTTCTGTTATTTTTACTTTTAATTCCATTCCTGACTTAAAAGAGTAACCAGTCCTTTCTCCAGATAATATTTGTTTTATTTCGTCATAGTTATACCAGTCATGAGGTAATCCTTTAATAGGCAACAATGCTTCTGCTATACCATTATCTATTGACACAAATATTCCAAATTTATGAATAGATATGATATTACAATCTATAATTTCATTAATTTTATTCTCATATAAAAGTGTGATTAATCTATCAGTAGTTTTTCTCTCAGCAGAAGTTGCAGTTCTTTCAGTATTGGAAATATGCTCACATATCAATTTTAAATCAATCTCTTCTTCTGTATTTTGTTTTGAATTATTTTTTTTGATTATAGAAATAATCTTTCTATGAATTAATAAATCTGCATATCTACGTATAGGTGAAGTGAAATGTCCATAGTTTTTGAGAGCTAGTCCAAAATGAGAGCTGTTTGTGTTATCATACCTAGCTTGTGATTGACTTCTTAAAATTGATTGATTGATCATTTCTTGCTCAGGAGTTCCATTAGATAAATTTAAGATTTTATTCATCAATAAAGGATGAGGAACTTTTCCAATTAATATAGTTGATAATGGTTTTCCTATTAAGTCGATTAATATTTTGTATTTTTCTTGACTAGGAGGCTCATGAACTCGATATATACAATCCATATTTGCGGTTTTAATTTCTTCTGCAGCGGCAACGTTAGCTAAAATCATTAATTCTTCAATTATCTTATTACTAGTTATCCCATAAATAGTATCCACATGAGTAGGCCAACCTTTTTGGTCAAAAGAAATAACTCTTTCTGGTAAATTTAAATTTAAAGCGCCTCTTATTTGACGCTGTTTTTCTAAAAGGTTATAAACTTGATACAAAGAATTAATAACTTTTAGCGTTATTTTGTCCAAGTTATCTAAACTAGCTTTGTTATTAATAATATCTTCAACTTCATTATACGTAAAACGTTTGGCTGATTTAATAATAGATTGAAAAAATTTATGTGTTTTTTTAATGCCATTATTATCTAAAATAATCTCGACTGTTAAACATGCTCTATCTAAGTTTGGTTTTAAAGAGCATAAATCGTTTGACAATTCTTCTGGCAACATGGGAACAACAAGGTTTGGGAAGTACACAGAGTTTCCTCTTTTTCTTGCTTCCTTGTCCAATGCTGAGTTCTCTTCTACATAATAAGACACGTCAGCTATAGCAACTAAAATTCTCCAGCCTTTTTTGTCATCTAATTTCTCAGCATAAACTGCATCGTCAAAGTCTTTTGCATTATCTCCATCAATAGTGACTAATGGAGTTGTGGTTAAATCAACACGAGATTGATTTTTAAGAGGCTTGATTTTTTTTATTTCCTCTAAAATATTTTCTTCAAATTTATCACTTAGATTATACTCCCTAATTGCTAAATATGAGTATGTTTCTGGATTTAATGAAGATCCAATAACTTCAATTATTTCCGCATAGTTTAATTGATTATTATAATTTCTTTTAGAGTTTTGATTTATTTTTAACTTTTTAACTTTTAAATTTTTTAGAATTTGTCTTGATGCTGATTGGACCTTAACTATATCGCCTTTTTTAATAGTTAAGTTTTTGGGCACTATAGGTAGAATTATCTCTCTACTTTTTTTCCCTCTTTCTAATTCTTGAAGAATAAGTTCTTTTTGAAAATTTAATTTAACTTGTGCATAAAAAAACTTTCTTTCAATTTCTAATTTTTTGATAATTTTAATAACTTGTATTCGATCATTAAAAAAACTCAATTGCCCTAATACATGATCATTTTCATCAAATTTTATATTTTGATTATTGTAGGGAATTTTAATTATATTTTGAGAAAATTTTGGATCTAATATTCTTGCTTTTGCAAAGCCATCATTATCTATAGAAATTATTTCTAATGATAATATTAATGAATTTAAAACTTCATTAACCTGATCACCATTATTTTTTTTCATTATTATTAAACTAACATATTAATTAAGGGACTACTTTTTTTTAGTAGGTTTCTTTTTAGATCTAGGAGGTCTTGCCGCTTTTGCAACTATTAATTCAATTGCTTGCTCAAGATTTATTTCTTCCATAGAGATGGATTTAGGAAGAGTGGCTCTTATTTTATTGTACTCTACATAAGGACCAAAACGACCTGACTTAGCCAGTACTTGTCCATTTCCATCAGGATGATCTCCCAATACTCGGCCAAGATTTTGACTGTTTTCACCAATTAATACTACAGCATGATTTAAACCAATATTCATTACTGTTTCGTCTGCTGGTATGCTAATGAAATTAATGGCATATTTTAAATACGGCCCATAGCGTCCTATACCTGCTGTTATTTCTTGCCCAGTTTCAGGGTGTGTTCCAATAACTCTTGGTAATGAAAGCAGACTTAAAGCTTTTTCGAGATTAATTGTATTTGCTTCAATAAGTTTTGGTACGCTTGTTCTTTTTGGTTTTTTTTCTTCCCCAAGTTGCAGGTAGATTCCATATGGTCCTTTTTTAATTAAAACATTTAAATTAGTATCTGGATCAATTCCTAAAACACCATCATTTTCAGGCATAAATGTATCATTATTATCACCTTCATCATTTTGATTGCTAGCGATTTGTCTAGTAAACTTACATTCTGGATAATTAGAACATCCAATGAAAGCACCATATTTTCCTAATTCCAGTCCTAATTTGCCATTTGAACAAGTAGGACATTTTCTGCTTGGTTCACTGTTTTCTTTGTTATCAATTTCTTTTGGAAAAAACAAGTCTGTTAATTCATTTTCTAAGGCCTCAAGAATTTTATCTCTCTCTAACTCTGACATTTTATCTAAATGAATTTTAAAGCCATCCCAAAATTCTTTTAATAATATTTTATAATTAAGCTTTCCATCAGATACGCTATCTAATTTTTTTTCTAATTCAGCAGTGAAATCATATTGAATATATTGACCAAAGAAATTATTTAAAAAGGCAGTAAGTATTCTACCTCTCTCTTGAGGAATATGTTTGCCTTTTTCTTTTTCAACGTAACTTCTATCAACTAAAACTTTTAATATTGATGCATAAGTTGAAGGTCTGCCAATGCCTAATTCTTCCATTTTTTTAATTAAACTTGCGTCAGTATATCTTGGTGGCGGCTGAGTAAAATGTTGATCGCTATCAACCTTTTCTAGATCTACTTTTTCACCATCAATCAAGTTAGGTAAAATTTTATCATTCTCTTTATCTTTATAGACAAAAAAACCAGGAAAATAAACTTGGGAGCCATTTGCTCTGAATGCAATTGTTTTATCTTCTGATGTTATGTCAGCTGATGTTTCGTCTAATTCTGCAGACTGCATTTGACTTGAAATAGTTCTTTTCCATATTAATTCATAAAGTTTTAATTGCTCATTATCTAGATAATTTGAAATAGATTCTGGATCACGTCCAATTTCAGTTGGTCTTATTGCCTCATGAGCTTCTTGTGCATTGGCAGCTTTAGATTTATAAACTCTAGGAATGTCAGGTATAAATGTTGCTCCATGACGATTAGTAATTTCAGCTCTTATTTCATCAATTGCCTGCGAACTTAATTGAACACCGTCAGTTCTCATATATGTGATTAAACCAGTTGTTTCTGATCCTATATTGATACCTTCATATAACCTTTGAGCTATGCTCATAGTTCTAGACGCTCCATAACCTAATTTATTTGAAGCTTCTTGCTGCAGTGTTGAAGTTGTAAATGGAGCTAATGGATTTCTTTTTACCCGTTTTTTTTCAATTTTTGTTATATTAAATTTTGAATTTTGAATTTTATCAAGGGCTAGGTTTGCTTCTTCTTCTTTTTTAATATCCATCTTAGCAAGTTTTTTGTTATCTAATATAATTAACCTAGCAGGAAACTTTTCTTTAGTTGATTGTAAGAAAATAGATGAAATTGACCAATATTCCTCTATATTAAATTTTTCAATTTCCAATTCTCTTTCACAAATCAGTTTTAATGCAACTGACTGCACTCTTCCAGCTGATTTAGATCCTGGTAATTTTCTCCATAAGATTGGAGAAATTGAAAACCCAATAAGATAATCTAAAGCTCTTCTTCCTAGATAAGCATCAACTAGTTCAGAGTTTATTTCTCTAGGATTTTTCATAGCTTCTAAAATAGCAGTTTTTGTAATTTCATTAAAAACCACTCTCTGCACAGGTTTATCTAATATAATTTTTTTGCTATTTAAATATTCCTTTAAATGCCAACTTATTGCCTCACCTTCTCTATCGGGGTCAGTAGCAAGGATTAAAGTGTCTGCTAGTTTTAATTCACTTATAATTTCTTTTATAACTTTATCTTTACCTTTATGCATCTCCCAAGACATTTTAAAATCTTCTTGAGGAAGTACTGCTCCATCTTTTGATGGAAGATCTCTTATGTGGCCAACAGATGCTAAAACTTTATAATCGCTTCCAAGATATTTATTTATAGTTTGAGCTTTTGCGGGAGATTCAACAATTACTAACTTCATTTATTTTTATCCTGGGTTTGTTAAAACTAATCAAATATTAATAATTAAGAAAACATAATTTTGTTGCAAATAACATTACTTTATTTAAATAACAATAATAATATTTTTATATTTTAGGTTCAGAACCATTGATTAGTCTTCTGATATTTTCCCTATGTTGAAACCAGCAAATGGATGAAATCATTAAAGAAGCAATTAAAAAATAATTTTCAGTTGAATTAAAAAACATTAATATTGGAATTAAAAGATATGCTAATAAAGCAGACATTGAACTTATTTTAAAAATTTTTGTTGTTATTATCCATATCAATAATGCAGCAAGGCCAACAAAAATATTAAGAGTAATTATTAACCCAAATCCAGTTGCCACTCCTTTCCCTCCTCTAAATCTAAGCCAGACTGGAAAACAATGACCTATTACTGCACCAACAGCAACTAAGGATTGAAGAAGTTCTAAGTCAATAAAGCTTCTTATTAAGAAAAAATTAAAAAATAAACTTGTTATAAATATAGCTAAGGCTCCTTTCCCACCGTCAAGAATAAGTGTAAGCAGAGCAATTTTTTTATTGCCAGTTCTTAAAACATTTGTTGCGCCAATGTTTCCACTTCCTATATTTCTAATATCACCTAGTCCAGATAATTTAGTTAAAATTAATCCAAATGGAATTGATCCAATAAAATATCCAAAAAGAAATAGTGAAATTAATATCCAATAATAATTTAAATCATTAATCATTTTATTAATTTCTGATTAAGCTCTTCATGAATATATGCTAAACGACCTTTGATAAATGTTCCTATTACTCTCCCTTTAACAGATCTTCCATCAAAAGGAGTAGGACTAGTTTGCATGTGCTCTTGAGTGATTTTATTAATGGTTCTATCATCAAAAATGAAAAAAGTAGCATCTTCCTTTTCTTTTAATGAAGGTGCTTCAATTTTTAATAATTTTGCAGGCTTAGTTGTAATCATGGCAAGGGCTTTATTTAAACTTATAATATTCTTATGAACTAGTTCCAATGTTAATAGAAATAATGTCTCTATTCCTGATGCCCCAATAGAAGCTGCTGAAAATGGCTGCGCTTTTGTATCTTTAGATCTTGATCTATGATCAGATGCAATTGCATCTATTGTCCCATCTTTAATACCCTCTATAATAGCTAATCGATCATCTTCTGTCCTTAAAGGTGGAGAAAGTTTGAATGCAGTATCATAATTTAATAAAGATGTTTCATTTAAGCAGAAATAAGGAGGAGCAGTATCGCAAGTAATTTTTAATCCTCGTTTTTTGGCATTTCTAATTACATCAACAGCTTCTTTGGTAGAAACGTGAGCTACATGATAATGAACTCCTGTTAATTCAGCTAATCTTAAATCTCTTTCAATTATTATCACTTCGGCACAAGAAGGGATGCCTATTAATCCAAGTCGAGTTGATGTTTCACTTTCATTCATCTCACCTTTTATAGAATTTGTAGATGCTTCATTTAATCCTGATAAATCTGGATCTTCTGCGTGCTGAATTATGGGTTGATTAATCATTGCCGCATAGCTCATTAAACGTCTCATAACTAAACTGTTTTTTATACTTATGTTACCATTAGTAAAGCCTACAGCACCCATTTCAGACATTAAGCCTAATTCTGCCATTTCTAAGCCATCAAGATCTTTAGTAGCGGCTCCATAAGCCTTGATAAAAGGAAGAATAGGATTTTCTGATTGTCTATGAAGGTGATCTATAATGGATGGATTGTCTAGTCTAGGTGTTTGGTTTGGGAGAACAACCATAGATGTAATTCCGTTTTGAACAGCTATTTTTTGAATTGCTTCAATGTTCTCAGTTTTGCCAAGATTAACTCGGATATCAGTTATCCCTGGCGCCATAGTTAGGCCAGTACAATCATATAAGGGGGTATTATCTTTTTTGTTTGTAGTATTTATATTTACAACTTTAATAATTGATAAAATTTTACCATCTTTTACTGTAACATCAGATATTTGATCATAATTTGTATCTGGATTAACAACTCTAATAGATTTAAAAATTATATGTGTCATAATTATTTTTCTATATTATTCTGTTTTGTAAAATTAAGGGCCTCAATAGTAGCCATTCTAATAGCCACGCCCATCTCTACTTGAGTTTTTATTAGACTTCTTTCGCTGTCATCAGCTAAAGCTGATGCAATTTCTACACCCCTATTCATAGGTCCTGGGTGCATAATTACGGCATTTTTATTAGCCAGAGATAATTTTTCTTCATCAAGACCAAAATATTTAAAATACTCTCTTTGAGAAGGTGTCTCGGTTCCTGCCATTCGTTCATTTTGAAGTCTTAAAAGCATTACAACATCAGCATCCTTAATACCTTCTCTCATATCAAAATAACACTTAACACCAAGTTTTTCTAAATTATTAGGCATTAATGTTGGTGGGGCTATGCATCTAACTTCTGCTCCCATTATTGTTAATAAATGAATATTTGATCTTGCTACTCTACTATTAGCTATATCTCCACATATACTAATTTTTAGACCTTCTAGATATCCAATTCTTCTTCTTATTGTTAAAGCGTCTAATAAAGCTTGAGTTGGATGTTCATGTCTTCCATCTCCAGCGTTTATTATGCTACAATCCAAGTAATCTGCAAATAAACTAGGCGCACCACTATGGGGATGCCTAACAATTAATACATCTGGTTTCATAGCATTTAAAGTGCTTGCCGTATCAAGTAAGCTTTCGCCTTTTTTTATTGAAGAATTTGTTACAGATATATTAATAACTTCTGCTCCAAGTCTCCTAGATGCTAATTCAAATGAAACTCTGGTTCTTGTAGAATTTTCAAAAAAAACATTCAAAATTACATAGCCAGAAAGACTTTTTGTATCATTATGTCTATCTAAGTTGGCAAAATAATCAGCTCTATCAAGTAAGCTTTTAATCTCTAATTTAGCCATTCCTTCAATTGCTAACAAATGAGGAGACGATAATTGTACTGGGGAGGAATTTGAATTTTTATAATTATTTTTTAATATTTTTATCATTAAAAATATTGTCTTACATCTTTTTTTGTAATCCGTCTAGTGCTGATTGTAATATCCAGCAAGCGGCAAGCTGGTCTGTCCTTGAAGATCTTTTCTTTCTAGATAAGTCAGCAAGTATCATTGGTTTTTCAATAGCCATAGTTGACATGCGTTCATCTTGAAGCAAAATTGGTAAATCTTTAACATTTAATAAACTTTTAATAAAATCTCTTACAGAGTCACATCTTGGCCCTATACTACCATCCATATTGAGTGGCCATCCCATAACTATCCCTGATATATTATATTTTTCATAAATATTAATAAGTTCTTCTATGTCAGATTTAATTTTTTTTCTTTTTATTGTTGAAATTGGTGACGCAACCATTAAGTTTGAATCACTAACAGCAATACCTAATGTTTTTGTTCCAGGGTCAATCCCTAAAATTCTTTTTTTAGGAAAAATGTTCAACAAAAATTCATCAGGCTTGAAGATAGGCATAATTGATGCTAACAGACTTTCTTATTAATTAAAATTTAATCAATGGAATGAAAGAATCAAAATGTCCAATAAAAAATCCATTGTTGACATTCAAACTGTAAACAAAATTGCAAGATTAGCTCGACTTAATATTCCTGAGAATGATAAAGATAATTTAATAATTGATCTAAATAATATTTTAGAGTTTGTTGCGCAATTAGAAGAGGTTGAAACATCAAATATAGAGCCATTAGCATCTGTTACTGGTCATAAATTACCTCTTAGAATTGATGAAGTTACTGACGGTAACATTGAAGATCTAGTTCTTCAAAATGCCCCAGAAAAATCAAGTGGTTTTTTTGTAGTTCCAAAGGTTATTGAATAATGTCTGATTTATTAAAATTTAATTTATTGCAAGCTGAGAAAGCAATTAAAAATAAAGAGTTTACTTCAGTAGAATTAACTAACGCTTATTTTAAAGCAATTGATGATACCTATTCACTAGGCGCGTATTTAGAAACAGTTAAAGAAAAATCTTTAGACATGGCTTTAAAGTCTGATAAAAACATTGCTGATGGGGTTGCAAGGCCTCTTGAAGGCTTGCCAATTGGCGTTAAAGATATGTTTTGCACTGACGGAATTAAAACAACAGCTTCTTCAAAAATACTGGATAATTTTTATCCAACATATGAAAGTACTGTTACTCAAAAACTATGGGATGATGGTGCGGTAATGCTTGGTAAGTTATCATGTGATGAATTTGCCATGGGATCGAGTAATGAAACTGCGGCTAAAGGAAATGTTAAAAATCCATGGTTATTAGATAAACAAGTATCCCCAGGAGGTTCCTCAGGAGGTTCTGCATCTGCTGTAGCTTCAAGGTCAGCACTTGCCGCTACGGGAACGGATACTGGTGGTTCGATAAGACAACCTGCTGCTTTTTGTGGGATAACAGGATTAAAGCCCACTTATGGGCGTTGTTCTCGTTGGGGTATTGTTGCGTTTTCATCATCTTTAGATCAAGCTGGCCCACTTACAAGAACTGTTGGTGACTCGGCTCTAATGTTAAATTCAATGGCAGGGTATGATAAGAAGGACTCAACATCAGCTGACTTAAAAATGCCTGATTTAATTGATTGTCTTGATAAGGGTGTAAAAGGAAAAAAAATAGGAATACCAAAAGAATATACTCAGGACGGGATATCAAATGATATTGTTAAATTTTTTGAAACATCAATCAATTGGTTGAAAGATGCTGGTGCTGAAATTGTTCCTGTTTCATTGCCTCATACAAAATATGCTCTTCCTGTTTATTATATAATTGCTCCTGCTGAAGCATCCAGTAACTTAGCAAGATATGACGGAGTTAGATTTGGAGTAAGAAAAGAAGGTCAAAGTTTAGATGAGATGTATGAATTAACTCGTGGAAATGGCTTTGGTGAAGAAGTTAAGCGTAGAATTATGATTGGTACATATGTTTTGTCATCTGGATATTATGATGCATATTATTTAAAGGCTCAAAAAGTAAGAAGGTTAATCAAACAAGATTTTGATAACGTTTTCGAAAAAGTTGACTTTCTCTTAACCCCATCTACCCCGACTACTGCTTTTTCATTAGGTGAAAAGCAAGATCCACTTACTATGTATTTAAACGATATTTTTACAGTGCCAGCTAGCCTAGCAGGGTTGCCAGGGATATCCTTGCCGGTTGGGTTAGATAAGTCTGGATTGCCTATAGGTATGCAATTAATTGCCAGAGCATTTGACGAGCCTGGCTTAATAAGCACTGCTCAAGTCATAGAAAATTATGCAGAATTTAATTTTATAGCTGACGGAGCTGCAAAATGAATCAAGTTTCATCAAATAATTCTAAAAAATTAAAGCCTGGGCAAATACTGGGTGATACAGGTTTGTGGGAGATGGTTATTGGCTTGGAGATACATGCTCAAGTCTCAAGTAAATCAAAGTTATTTTCTGGAGCGTCAGCTACTTTTGGTGCTGGTGCTAATACAAATGTTTCACTTGTAGATGCTGCTATGCCTGGAATGCTTCCCGTTATTAATCAGTATTGTGTAGAACAAGCTGTTAAAACTGGATTAGCGTTAAATGCACAAATTAATAATTATTCAGTATTTGATAGAAAAAATTATTTTTATGCTGACTTGCCTCAAGGTTATCAAATTAGTCAATTTACTAAACCCATAGTTGGTGAAGGAGAGATTATAATTGACTTAGACGAAGGCAAGCAAACAACTATTGGCATAGAAAGATTGCATCTTGAACAAGATGCAGGAAAATCTTTGCACGATCAACATCCGACTAAGACTTACATAGATTTAAATAGAACTGGTGTTGCCTTAATGGAAATTGTGTCTAAGCCTGACATAAGATCTCCTCAAGAAGCTGGTTTATTTGTTAAAAAAATAAGATCAATCCTAAGATATGTTGGTTCGTGCGATGGAAATATGGAAGAAGGATCTCTAAGAGCTGATTGTAATGTTTCAGTCAGAAGAGCTGGTGAAGAATTTGGAACAAGATGTGAAATTAAAAATTTAAACTCTATTAGATTTATCAATCAAGCGATTCAATCTGAAGCTGAAAGACAAGTTGAAATACTTGAATCTGGAGGAAGCATTAATCAAGAGACTAGGCTTTTTGATACAAGTACTGGTGAGACAAAATCAATGAGAAGTAAAGAAGACGCACATGATTATAGATACTTTCCCGATCCAGACTTGTTGCCGTTAGAATTTGAAGATAGTTGGGTTAAGACTTTAAAAGAAAGTCTTCCAGAGCTTCCTGATACTCTCAGAGAAAGGTTGGTTTTAGATTATGGAATAACCCCATATGATGCTGCTGTTTTGGTTGAAGAAAAAGATTATGTGGGATTTTATGAGAAAGCTGCTTTAGGAAGAGATGGAAAATTAACTGCAAATTGGATGATTTCTGAATTATTTGGTGCTTTGAAAAAAGAAAACTTATCTTTATTAAATAGTCCAGTTTTACCTGAATCTTTAGGAGAGTTGATTACTTTAATAACTGATGGAGTAATATCAGGTAAGATTGCAAAAGATATTTTTGCTGAGATGATGATTAGTAAAAAAAAACCAATTGAAATTGTTAAAGACAAGGGCTTGGAACAAGTTTCTGATGATAATGAAATACTGAAACTAATAGAAAGTGTAATTGCTGATAACCAAGATAAAGTAAAACAATATTTAAGTGGCAAAGATAAACTTTTTGGTTTTTTTGTTGGTCAAGTGATGAAAGTTTCTCAAGGAAAGGCAAATCCTG
>Ga0209711_10000424_pt1 | contig 43064 bp, 36 predicted proteins | sample ArcticOcean_MG_C_7_FD_187441 | JGI IMG/M metagenome (GOLD analysis project Ga0209711, IMG submission 187441) | Marine microbial communities from western Arctic Ocean - ArcticOcean_MG_CB11_88 (SPAdes) (version 2) | ecosystem: Environmental > Aquatic > Marine > Oceanic | place: Arctic Ocean... | reverse complement strand
CGGCCAAAGATAAATGGATCACCGCCTTTCAGCCGCACGACACGGTTACCTGCTCGGGCGTAATCCACTAACTTTTGATTAATGTTATCTTGGGTAACCGGATGGTCACCGGCGGTTTTACCGACATAGAGTCGGGTGGCGTCGCGGCGCACAAGATTCAATACTTCTGGTGACACCAACCGATCGTAGAGAACAATATCAGCCTGTTGCATTAGCCTGAGAGCTTTAAACGTTAGCAGGTCTGGGTCACCGGGACCGCCACCGACCAGATACACCTCCCCCGTTTTAAATTCAGAGGTATGCTCCAATTTGTCAGCTAGCAGCTGTTCAGCTGTATCAAGATTGTTGGCATAAGCCTGCTCAGCGATTGGCCCATAAAACACCTCTTCCCAGAAGGCTTTACGATCTGCCCCATTAGAAAATTTAGTCTTTACCCGCTCACGAAAACTGCCCGCTAGAGAAGCCAATTGCGCCATACCAGCCGGCAACAGCGCCTCGAACTTTGTCCGTAGCAGACGCACTAGAACCGGAGCATCACCACCACTGGAGATCGCGATTTGAATTGGCGAGCGATCAACAATAGAGGGGAATATCACCGTGGAATAAGCCGGATCATCGACGACATTGGCCAGTATATTAGCTTCCTGAGCCTGCTCTGCCACCAGACGATTGAGCTCTGGGTCATTAGTGGCTGCTATCACCAACACGACACTATCCACCCCGAGCATGTGCTGATGCTCATAGGCACCTGTAACAAGATACAGTCCATTGCAGCCGTGAGTTTTATCATCAGCGTCCATCGCTAAAAGATCGGGACAAAAATCTTTGGCAACGATAGTTATTAGGGCGCTGGCTTGTTGCACCAGCCGCACTTTACGCAATGCAATTTCCCCGCCACCGACCACCAAAACGTTGCGGCCTTTGAGGTTGTGAAATAGGGGTAGATAATCCATTTATACTCTTCGTTACAGTGAGAAGTTTCGACGGCACTAAGACGCCATAGCAACAACAGTCTCGGCGTTATGAAATAATCGTCTGCCCATTCATAAAGGGCTGCAACACCTCAGGCACAGCGATCGAGCCATCAGCCTGCTGATAGTTCTCCATCACGGCCAGCAATGTGCGGCCTACGGCCAAGCCAGACCCGTTCAGCGTGTGCAATAATTCTGGCTTGCCCTCGGCATTTCTAAAGCGCGCCTTCATTCGCCGCGCTTGAAAATCGGTAAAATTACTGCAGGAAGAAATCTCTCGATACTTTTCCTGAGACGGTAACCAAACTTCAATGTCGTAGGTCTTCGCGGCGGTGAAGCCTAGATCTCCGCCACAAAGAATCACAGTACGGTAAGGCAGCGCGAGCTTTTGCAAGATCGCTTCAGCGTGGCCTACAAGCACTTCGAGGGTATCCCACGAATCATCTGGGTGAACAAATTGCACCATCTCAACTTTCTCAAACTGATGCTGGCGAATCATACCTCTGGTGTCGCGGCCATAACTGCCGGCTTCACTCCGAAAGCATGGCGTGTGAGAAACAAGCTTGATAGGTAGCGTATCGACTATCTCATTGCGGTAGATGTTGGTAATCGGGACTTCGGCTGTAGGGATCAGGAAAAACTCACGTTCATCGTCGAGCTTAAACAGATCCTCTTCAAATTTAGGTAACTGGCCAGTACCGAACAATGACTCACGATTCACGATATAGGGAACATACACCTCTTCGTAGCCGTGTTCCTGAATATGGGTGTTCAACATAAACTGGGTCAGGGCACGATGCATTGTGGCCAAGCCCCCGCGCATTTGTGAAAACCTTGAACCGGTGATCTTGGTCGCGGTCTCAAAGTCTAAGCCGTTCAGCGCATCGCCAAGATCGACATGATCTTTAACCTCAAATTCAAAGGCTCTTGGCTCTCCCCAGCGGCGAACCTCTACATTGTCATCCTCATCGTTACCTGCCGGCACAGAGCTGTGGGGCACATTGGGAATGCCATGCAGTAACCCATCTAACGCCTCTTGCACCTTAGCCAATGCGGCATCGGCTGCTGCGGAATCCGTCTTAATACGCTCGCCTGCGGCTTTTAAAGGCTCAACATCTTCGCCCTTGGCCTTGGCTTCGCCAATGAGCTTGCCCATGGATTTAGCATAGGTATTGCGTTCTTGCTGCAGCCTCTCAGCCGCCAACTGCAGATCTTTGCGCTGCCGTTCCAGCGATAGAAACGCCTCAGTATCAAGGTCATAGCGCTTGATTTTCAGGCTTTCAGCAACGGTATTTAAATCCGAGCGTAGGAGCTTCGGGTCGAGCATAATACTTTCCTTAAAATAATCGTGTTAACCAGACTGAACTACTAATCGCAATCAGGCATAAAATCACAGTCGCCAAAATATATATCAGCGCCATAAAAAGGTGGCCATTTTGCCACAGACCTAGGGCATCAAGCGAGAATGTTGAGAAAGTTGTAAAGGCACCGAGAAAGCCAATCATTAACAGGCTACGCATCTCGGCCGGAAGCGCTGCTTTTTCAATAATCAGGACAAACAAAATACCCATTAAAAAACTGCCTAGTACGTTGACCGCAAGGGTAGCGTAAGGGAATTTATGACTGCTGATAGCAAACACCTAGGTGCTTATGCCATAGCGAGCTAAGGCACCCAACGCGCCCCCTAAAGCAACAGCGACCCAATGCATCTATTCGGCCTCTTTGTTATCTAGGGAGCGCAGATAGTCTAGCTTTTCTGCAATCTTTTTCTCTAGACCTCGGTCCGTAGGAAAATAGTATTGTTTGGCCGCTAATTCGTCGGGCATATACTGCTCTCCCGCAGCATAGGCCCCCGCTTCGTTGTGGGCGTATCGATAATCTTTGCCATACTCTAGCTCTTGCATCAGCTTAGTAGGTGCATTGCGCAGATGCATGGGCACATCGTAGCTCGGCAGTGATCGCACATCGGCCATAGTCGTATTAAAGGCGCTGTACACGGCGTTACTTTTTGGCGCGACCGCTAGATAAATCAAGGCCTGAGCTAGCGCCAGCTCACCTTCGGGGCTGCCTAAACGCGCCTGCACATCCCAGGCACTTAAGGTGATCTGTAGGGCGCGAGGATCGGCATTACCAATCTCTTCGCTCGCCATGCGCGCCAATCTGCGAGCAATATAAATAGGATCACAGCCTCCATCTAACATGCGGCACAGCCAATACAGTGCCGCATCTGGCGCAGAGCCCCGTACTGATTTGTGCAGCGCCGATATCTGGTCATAGAAAACCTCGCCGCCCTTGTCAAAGCGCCTCGTGTCACCGACTAAGACCTGCTCAAGTACCTGCCTGTCAATGACCGCCCGGCCTCCCTCTTCCGACGCAAGATCATTGGCAATCTCTAACAGATTCAGCGCGCAACGCGCGTCGCCATCCGAGGCTGCGGCTAACAGGGTCAGAGCGTCGTCATCGAGCGATAACTGACGCTGTCCAAGACCCGCCTGCTGATCAGCGAGTGCCTGCCGGATCACGGTTTTAATCTGGGTTTCATCCAAACTCTTGAGTACATATACACGACAGCGAGATAGGAGTGCATTGTTTAACTCAAAGGACGGGTTTTCAGTGGTGGCGCCAATAAATACCACAGTCCCATCTTCCACAAAGGGCAGAAAGGCATCCTGCTGCGACTTGTTAAAGCGATGCACCTCATCCACAAAAAGGATGGTTTTACGACCGCGGAGGTCGCGCTGCTCGGTGGCCTTTGCAATAGAGGCACGAATCTCTTTGACCCCGGCCAAGACGGCCGAGATGCTCTCAAAGTGCGCGTCGGCCGAGGCCGCAATAATCTTAGCCAAAGTGGTTTTGCCAACACCGGGTGGGCCCCAAAAAATCATTGAGTGCAGCGCGCCGCTGTCTATGGCTTGACGCAAGGGTTTACCCGGAGCGATTAGGTGGTCCTGCCCATGAAAACTGTCCAGACTGTCAGGGCGCATTCGTGCCGCTAGGGGACGGTAAACTTCTTGGGAAAAAAGATCAGTTGGCATTGTCAATAATATCGATTCCTTGAGGAATCTTAAACACAAACTGATCGGCGCTTATTGGCGGGTTGAGCTTGAGACCCGTAAAGCTGATGCGGGTGATTTGGCCAAGGGTGTCGGTCAATACAATGACACTTGGTTTCGCGCCATCAAATTGAATCGCCGTGCTCCTAAAAAGACTGCCCTCTTCTTCTGGGGTTAACAGAAAAGAGCTCTCCGCCAGCTGCTCAACAAAATAAACACTGTCGAGACTATCCAGATCGCCAGAAAATAGAATCGCGGGCGTGGCCGCAATATCTTTATCAAAGGGCTGAATAATGACCTGTTCAAGGTCGGGGTCGTATACCCACAGGGTTATGCCGTCGGAAATAACCTGTTGGGGCATCGGCTGTTTAACTATCCAGCGCAGTTTATTGGGCTGGGCTACCTCAAACAACCCTTCAGATGTCTGTAATTCAAAGCCATCGGCATCATTAATTCGCTGATTAAACTGAGAGGACAGGCTTGTGATCGGCTGCAGCAGATCTCGTAACCGCTGGATATCTTCTACCTTGCCACCCGCGGTAGCCTGCAGGCTGATTCCCACTAGTAACGTAGATAGCATCATAAGCAGTAATCTGTGAATCTTTTGCATCGCTTAACATCCGTAAAAGCACTACTCGATTCTACAGGTTATGCGCTGGCTGGTGAATGGCTAATCGCAAAAGACCGCCATTAATACTGCTGCTCTACCTATGGGCCACAGCAATATCTAGAAGCCAGTTTACCGAGCTCAGAGTAATTAGCGCGGTCCATGATCCAGAGACAAGATTTCACGGCTGCCATTACTACTCATCGCACTGACCACCCCGCTGGCTTCCATGGCTTCAATAAGGCGCGCAGCTCGATTGTAGCCAACACGCAGTTTGCGCTGTACCGATGATATAGACGCTTTACGGGTCTCCAGAACAAAGGCAACGGCCTCGTCATAAAGTGGATCCGCTTCAGGATCACCGCCCCCCTCCTCCCCGCTGCCATCAAACCCTGGCACGGCTATCGACGCGTTTGCAGTCTCATCGGTGATTTCCTGAAGATAGACCGGACTGCCACGACGCTTCCAATCCGCGACCACCTTATGCACTTCGTGATCGTCGACAAAGGCGCCGTGGATACGCTCCGGAACACTGGTACCCGGAGGTAAATAGAGCATATCCCCATGGCCGAGTAACTGCTCCGCCCCACCCTGATCGAGGATAGTTCTCGAATCGATTTTGGATGAGACCTGAAAGGCTATCCTTGTTGGTATGTTAGCTTTAATGAGGCCGGTGATAACATCTACTGACGGGCGCTGGGTGGCGAGAATTAAATGGATGCCCGCCGCACGTGCCTTTTGCGCTATACGGGCTATCAATTGCTCGACCTTTTTGCCAACAATCATCATCATGTCGGCAAATTCGTCGATAACCACAACTATATAGGGCAACGCCTCTAGGGCTGGCGCCTCTGGTGGTGGCGTTGTTTCATCCCAGCCGACATCAGATGGATTAAATACCCAGGTCGGATCGGGGACCGGATTACCCGCTTTGGCTGCGTCTTCGACTTTACGGTTGTAACCGGCGAGATTGCGTACGCCCAAGGCAGCCATCAACTTATATCTGCGCTCCATTTCGCCAACGCACCAGCGAAGACTTCCTGCAGCATCTTTCATATCGGTAATGACTGGTGTCAATAAATGTGGAATGCCATCGTAGACCGACAACTCAAGCATCTTTGGATCAATCAGAATCAACCTTACCTCGGCGGGTGAAGCCTTAAACAAAAGACTCAGTAGCATCGCATTGATACCGACTGACTTGCCTGAACCCGTCGTGCCGGCTACCAGAAGGTGGGGCATACGCGCGAGATCGGCCACTATGGGAATGCCGGCAATATCATTCCCTAGGGCTAATGTCAGAGGAGAACTGGCTCGATCGTAGGCCTGCGAAGACAGTACCTCACTGAGACGCACCATTTCACGTTTTTCATTAGGTATTTCAATGCCGACTACGGACTTACCCGGAATGACCTCTACAACCCGCACACTGATTACCGCCATGGAGCGGGCCAGATCCTTCGCCAATCCACTGATACGACTGACTTTGATACCCGCCGCGGGCTGAATCTCAAACCGCGTAACCACGGGGCCAGGCAGTACTTCTACCACATCGGCTTTGATGCCAAAGTCTTGTAACTTGACTTCCAATAGTCTCGACAGATGTTCTAAAGACTCTGAAGAATATCCCGCATCTTCGCTCTTTTGAGCAGGATCAAGGAGATTAATCTGCGGCAAGGTGCCAACCAGATTGCTATCGGCGAACAGTGTCTGCTGTTTCTCTCGCTCGATCCTTGGGCTAAAAATAGGCTTGGCGGCAGGCGTTTTTATCGTCGGCGGTATACGCTGTTCATTCTGTTTCGCCGCTATCTCAATTTTATTCACACGCACCGACATAGCCTCTTGGGCTCGCTTCTGCTCTTGCCTACGAATCTTACGCTCACTGAGCGCAGCTCTAAATCGCTCAATCGATGAAATGGTGCTTGAACCCAACCAATCAATTAGTCGGATCCAAGAAATATCGGCAAACACCGTCAGCCCGAACAAAAATAGCGCTAATAAAATCAACGTGCTACCGGTATAGCTGAAAGCCGCTATCGCAGCATCACCAATCTTGCTGCCAAGCATGCCACCGATACCAATGGGATAATCCGTAGGCACCTGTGCGTATTGGATGTTCGCCAATGAGGTCGCACTGATCATTACCAAGACAAAGCCAACCACCCGAAGAAAAAATGTCACTGAGTCAAATAGATCGGCCTCGTGAAGGAAGTGAGTCCGCAAAATTTGAATCGCACGTAGTGCCAGCAATACCGGAAAAAGGTACGCCATGACCCCAAAAAGAGCAAAAAATATATCGGCAATCCAGGCTCCCGCCGGCCCCGCCAAATTGGCTACCTCAACTCGAGTCCCAGTATGAGACCAACCGGGATCTTCAGAAGAATAGGTACTTAGCGCTAAAAGCAGAACGGCGCACAGCACAATCCAGCCAATCAATGCCCCTTCCGCAATCGCCCGCTTAGCACGTGAGTCTCCATCATGGGAAATCTCACTCGCTTCTTTAAATTTTGGTTTAGCGCTATTCAAGGGCTAAGTTCCCTGTATTTTCTACTATATCCAATTGTAGCTGATTCTCTCGCAAACACCATGCCACTGAAGCTGATATTGGGGAACTATCTGGGATATATGCAAAACCTATTTGGCGATACTGTCACTATTCATTATGATGACCGGCAAGATTTACTGTGATTGCAATCCACTGACCTAACCCACCTTATTTATCGAGTCTTCTATGTCTGAGTTACAACATTTTCCACTGATTATTCTTGGTTCTGGCCCTGCGGGCTGGAGCGCTGCGGTCTACGCTGCACGGGCTAACCTACGCCCTGTAGTCATCACTGGCATCCAGCATGGCGGCCAGCTAACCACTACGACTGATGTGGATAACTGGCCTGGTGACCCCGACGGGGTGCAAGGACCAGAGTTAATGGAGCGCATGCAAAGACACGCAGAACGCTTTGAAACTAAAGTAATTTATGACCACATAGATACCGTCGACGTCTCTCAAAAGCCTTTCAAATTGACTGGTACTGGCAGCTTTACCTGCGACGCTTTAATTATCGCCACTGGCGCGTCGGCGCAGTATTTAGGCCTTCCTTCAGAAGAGGCGTTTATGGGCAAAGGCGTTTCGGCCTGTGCCACTTGCGATGGTTTTTTCTATCGCAATCAGAAAGTCGCCGTCATCGGCGGCGGCAACACTGCCGTTGAGGAAGCGCTATATCTATCTAATATCTGTTCTGAGGTGGTTTTAGTCCATCGCCGTGATTCGCTTCGAGCCGAGAAAATGCTCCAAGATAAGCTTTTTGAAAAGGAAAAAAATGGCAATATTAGCATTGAGTGGAACCATAATCTCGGCGAGGTATTAGGCGATGACTCGGGAGTTACTGGCGTAGAGCTATTTGACACCAACAGTGGTGAAAAAAAGCAGCTCGAGGTCACCGGTGTATTTATTGCGATCGGCCACAAGCCGAATACCGACATCTTCACCGACAAACTAGAGATGAAGGATGGTTACCTGACCATTGCTGGCGGCCTAGCGGGCAATGCCACTGAAACCAGTGTCAAAGGCGTATTTGCTGCCGGCGATGTGGCGGATCATGTGTATCGTCAGGCTGTTACCTCTGCAGGCAGTGGCTGTATGGCTGCGCTTGATGCCGAGAGATACCTCGATCAGTAAATGAACCTGCATCTGCTAGATACACAGGCGCCGCAGTTCCCAAACCCTCGCCATGCTGCTGAGGAGCCCGACGGGCTTCTCGCAGTCGGCGGCAATCTAGCCCCGACTACTCTAATAGACGCATATCGCCAGGGTATCTTCCCCTGGTTTGGCGATGACGACCCGATTCTGTGGTGGAGCCCAGCGACTCGCTGTGTCATCAGACCACAGCATTACCATATCTCCAAAAGCCTGCTTAAATGTCTGCGCCGCCACCCCTATCAGATAACCACAGATAAAGCCTTTGACCGAGTGATAGAGGCCTGCGCCGCACCCAGATTTGAAATGGGCGTGGCGGTACCCGGCACTTGGATAACGCCAGAAATGATGGCGGCATATTCTGCCCTCCATACAATGGGCTATGCGCACTCGGTAGAACTATGGGACCATGATGAACTAGTCGGTGGCGTCTATGGCATCGCCAGTGGTGCAGTATTTTGCGGCGAATCGATGTTTAGCGGGGTCACTAATGGCTCAAAAATAGCCCTGGCATACCTGTGCAAATGGCTGGCGACAAACGACTTTGCCCTTTTGGACTGTCAAATCATCAACCCACATCTACTATCAGTGGGGGCCGAGCCAATGACTCGCCATGTTTTTCTTGATCTGTTGGAAATTCATCGAGATCAGCAGCGACAATGGCCGTCTAAGCTTGGCATTGACTGGTGATGATCGGGTTTTGAAGTGACCAGTTTAATGAGGCTTAGGCCCTAACAACAGCAGACGTTATATGAGCATAGAGACAGCCCCCGAGGGCGACAGTATCCGCCTGCTACTCACCGAGCCGCACCCCTGCAGCTATCTGGATGATCGCATTGCCACCACCGGCTTTGTCGACCCCAACATTGTAGTCGACAATCAGCTTTATGGTCGGCTCAGCGCCATGGGTTTTAGGCGCAGCGGCAACCATCTTTACACGCCACTATGCGATGGCTGTAACGCCTGCGTATCGGCGCGCATACCCGTGGCATTATTTTCGCCCAATCGCTCACAAAAACGCTGCTTAAAAGGCAATGCCGATGTGGCAGTCTGCCATACCCGGCGTATAGATTTTGATGAGCACTACCCTGTATACCATGAATATATTTTCGATCGTCACGAGGATGGGGATATGTTTCCGCCATCTAGGGAGCAGTTTGATCAATTTCTTGGCAGCGTGCGCGACTGCACGACTTTTCTCGAGTTTAGAGTAGATAATAGACTGATTGGCTGCGCGGTCGTGGATGTTCTGCCCAATGCCCTTTCGGCAATTTATACTTACTTTGATCCCGTGCATTCAAGTCGCAGTTTGGGGACTCTCGCCGTCCTCCGTCAGGTGGCATTGGCAAATGAACTAGGCTTGAAATACCTCTATTTGGGTTACTGGATAGCGGACTGCCAAAAGATGCGTTACAAAACCAATTACCGACCTTTGGAACTGCTTCGTGAAAATGCATGGAAGATTTGCGAATGACTTTGCTATGGCGAGTAATTTAGGGCAAACTGCGCCCTTTTTTACAGGCATGAAAATAAGCGTATGGCGAAGGAAGAGCACATTGAATTCGAAGGCGAGGTTGTAGACACCCTGCCAAACACCACTTTCAAAGTAAAATTAGAAAATGGTCACACCATCATTGCCCATATTTCAGGCAAGATGCGCAAGCATTACATCCGGATTCTGACCGGAGATAAGGTCAAGGTCGAAATGACCCCTTACGACCTCTCAAAGGGCCGCATTACCTTCCGTGAGCGCTAGGCACTAGAAAAGGTTAACGTTGGCCTGAAGCGCGCCAAGTCATGCGAGACAGCAGACTAATCTGCCATCTCATTTGCCGCTCTAAGACTTACACTCCCGCAGCCTCTACTTAGCACCTTAGCACTACGCCGGCACGCCGGCTGTTGCCTCTGTGCCGACTATCAGTTCACCGTCCTCCACGGTGACAAACGCCGTGCCACCCTTATCAGAGAGACTACCGAACAGCACCTCCTCAGCAAGAGGCTTCTTAATTTTTTCCTGAATCAAACGGTCCATTGGGCGAGCACCCATTTTGGCATCATAACCATTGTTGGCCAACCACTCTCGAGCATCGTCATCAACATCAAGAAACACTTTCTTATCGTCAAGCTGCGATTGCAACTGAACCAAGAACTTGTCCACTACCGTTTTGATGACCTCTATGGTCAACTCACCAAATTGCACAATGCAATCGAGCCGATTTCGGAACTCAGGCGTAAACATTTTCTTTATCGCCTCCATCCCGTCGGTGCGATGGTCCTGATTGGAAAAGCCAATAGAGGCCCTACTCATGAGCTCAGCACCCGCATTAGTGGTCATAATCACAATTACATTGCGAAAATCAGCCTTGCGTCCATTATTATCGGTCAACGTGCCGTGATCCATAACCTGTAACAGCAGGTTAAACACGTCTGGATGCGCCTTCTCTACCTCATCCAGCAAGATAACACAGTGTGGCTGCTTATTAACGGCTTCAGTTAACAGGCCGCCTTGATCATAGCCAACATAACCAGGAGGCGCCCCGATCAAACGAGAGACAGTATGCCGCTCCATATACTCTGACATATCGAAACGAACCAGCTCAACACCCAGTACATTGGCGAGCTGACGACTGACTTCGGTCTTGCCGACACCCGTAGGGCCTGCAAAGAGAAAACTGCCAATCGGCTTGCTGCCATCACGCAGTCCTGCTCGCGCGAGTTTGATTGCTGTCGATAACGCATCTATGGCCAGGTCTTGCCCAAACACTACCATCTTCAACTTATCAGCTAAGCCTCTCAACTGCGCCTTGTCTGAACTAGAGACACTCTTAGCCGGGATACGCGCTATCTTAGATATGACCAATTCGATATCGCTAACACCAATAAGCTTTTTACGCTTACTGACCGGTTGCAGCCGCTGGTAGGCACCGGCCTCGTCGATGACATCAATCGCCTTATCGGGCAAAAATCGATCATTGATGTGGCGCGCAGCCAACTCAGCAGCGATCTTTAGTGCAGGATTACTAAACTTAAGATCATGATGGTCTTCAAAGCGAGACTTGAGGCCCTTAAGAATCTCATAGGTCTCTTTAATACTCGGTTCAGGTACGTCGATCTTCTGGAAGCGGCGTGACAGCGCATGATCTTTCTCAAAAATACCTCGATACTCTTGATAGGTGGTTGAACCGACGCAGCGTAACTGTCCTGACGACAGCAAGGGCTTCAGGAGATTGGAGGCATCCATAACGCCGCCAGAAGCAGCACCTGCACCAATAATCGTGTGAATCTCATCAATAAATAGAATGGACTTTTCACGCTTCATAAGCTCGGCAATAATACCTTTGAGACGCTTCTCAAAGTCACCACGATACTTAGTTCCGGCCAGCAGTGAGCCCATATCTAACGAGTAAATAGTGCTGCCGAGCATCGGTTCTGGAACATTCTCTTCGACAACCAATTTGGCCAGACCTTCGACAATCGCGGTCTTACCCACGCCCGACTCTCCAACGAGTAGCGGATTGTTCTTACGCCGACGAATCAAAATTTGGCTGACCCGCTCAATCTCTTTATCCCGACCGATCAGTGGATCGATAAGTCCAAGGCGAGCTTGTTCATTGAGATTGATGGCAAATTGATCTAACAGACTTTCTTCTTGCGCCTCCCCACCGGCAATACCCTCTACATTTTCTTTCTGAGCAGCGTGACCTGGGTCGACCTGATCTGCATATTTAGAGATGCCATGGGAAATGAAATTAACCACATCAATGCGAGCAACATTTTGCAGCCGCAGAAAGTAAACTGCCTGACTCTCTTGCTCACTAAAGATCGCCACCACAACATTGGCACCAACGACTTCGCTATGATTAGCCGAATTGACCTGAAATACAGCGCGCTGCAATACTCTTTGAAAGCCATGTGTTGGCTGAGTTTCCTGCTCTAACTGGGCATCGGGTATTGTCGACATCGTCGAGTCAATAAACTCGACAAGATCCTGACGCAGCGTGACTAAATCTGCCCCGCAGGCTTTCAGCACATTAGTCGCTGATGCATCATCCAGAAGGGCCAAAAGTAAGTGTTCAACAGTCATAAATTCATGACGCTTCTCGCGGGCATTTTTAAATGCGAGATTAAGGGTAACTTCTAATTCTCTACTTAGCATATCTATGACTCTTCTTCGTCATTACAGGGTTCTATTTGGCATAGAAGCGGGTGCTGATGGTCCATTGAGTACTGATTGACCACAGCGGCTTTGGTCTCAGCCACATCTTCAGTATAGACACCACATACGCCTTTGCCCTCGGTATGAATCTTTAGCATGATCTGAGTAGCGTTTTCCCGTGACTTATAGAAAAACTGCTCTATTAATTCAACCACAAATTCCATCGGCGTGTAGTCATCATTTAGCAGTACTGCTTGGAACATACGCGGTTTTTTTAACTTTGGTCTTGATTCTTCGACCACAGTATCGTCTTCGTGTTGCCAATCCGGTGAATTTTTATCTATGCTCATGGAAAGTTGCCAAATACCTATCATTAAAAGTGTGCTGTTATCTTACATCACAACGACGTAGGTACGTAACCGACGAATGAACCTTGACACAAGATTTAAGCCATTTAGAGTTGTACTGGTGTAAAAAAGGTACGCTTTACGGAGCACACACTAGGTACGCTCTTTTTGAAATGCTGGATTGGAAGAAGGCAAAGTTTATGTCACATAAAGGGACTATTAAATGGTTTAGTAACGCAAAGGGATTTGGCTTCATTATTCCCGACGAGGGCGGGGACGATATTTTTGCCCATTACAGCGCAATCATTATGGACGGTTACAAAACACTAAGGGCGGGGCAAGCGGTAAGTTACAGCAAAGAGCGGGGCGATAAAGGGATCGTAGCTACCAGCATATCTGCGGTTAGCGAAATCGACCTGTAGACCACAAGGTGACGGCAACACATCAAAATACAAACCTGAAGTACAAAAAAACCCGACGCTATCGTTGATCGATAACGTCGGGTTTCTGCGCCTGTAACTCGCCAAATAATACAGCGATGTTACATATTTTCGATCATGACATCGCCAAATTCGGAGCAGGACATTAGCTGCGCATCATCCATCAGACGCTCAAAGTCATAGGTCACTTTCTTCTGGCCAATCGCGCCCTCAATACCCTTAATTACCAGTGCTGCCGCATCATGCCAGCCCATATGACGCAACATCATCTCAGCACTGAGAATCAACGAGCCTGGGTTAACCTTGTCTTGGCCTGCGTACTTAGGTGCAGTACCGTGGGTGGCTTCAAAAATCGCCACATCGTCCGATAGATTGGCGCCTGGCGCTATGCCAATACCGCCCACCTGTGCCGCGAGGGCATCAGAAATATAATCACCGTTCAAGTTCAATGTAGCCAAAACACTGTATTCATCTGGACGCAGAATAATCTGCTGCAACATAGCATCGGCGATCACATCTTTAATAATAATATCTGTGCCTGTATTAGGGTTCTTGACGACCTGCCAAGGACCACCATCAATAGGAACACCGCCAAACTCATCGCGAGCAACTTCATAGCCCCAATCACAGAATGCACCTTCGGTGAACTTCATGATATTGCCCTTGTGGACAATCGTCACAGACGGCTTATTTTGATCAATAGCGTATTGGATCGCTTTAGCTACCAAGCGCTTCGTACCCTGCTCTGATACTGGCTTGACACCGATACCGCAGTTGGTGTCGAAACGGATTTTTTTAACGCCCATTTCTTCTTGCAAGAACTTGATGACCTTAGTGGCCTCATCTGTGCCAGCGCGCCACTCGATACCAGCATAAATATCTTCAGAGTTTTCGCGAAAGATACACATGTCAACCTTGTTGGGCTCTTTGACCGGCGAAGGCACACCTTCGAACCAGCGCACAGGCCGCTGACAAACAAACAGATCAAGCTCCTGACGCAGGGCCACGTTTAAAGATCGAAAGCCGCCGCCGACTGGCGTCGTCAATGGCCCTTTAATCGATACCACGTATTCTTTAACCGCTTCCAGTGTCTCGGCAGGAAACCAATCTCCCTCGTACAATTCTGCTGCCTTCTCGCCGCAGTAAAGTTCCATCCAAGAAATCTTCTTAACCCCACCATAGGCCTTAGCTACGGCCGCATCGATAACCTTGACCATAACTGGCGTAATATCAACACCAATGCCATCGCCCTCGATGAATGGGATAATGGGCTGGTCGGGCACGTTAATAGAAAGGTCTGCATTTACTGTGATTTTTTCACCAGATTGTGGAATCTGGATATGTTGATATCCCATTATTGTCTCCGTGGACTATGAATACTGCGGTTTGAAAAATCGATTTTAACTTTCGCTTGTAAAAAATTTACCCAATAGCGTCATTTTAACACGATTTTACTAGGTTTTTGTAACCCTGTTTCATTTACAATGGTTATAACAGGAGAAATATCTTGTCTAAACTGATTATTTTTAACAAACCTTTTCAGGTATTGAGCCAATTTACGGATGACAGTGGCAAACAGACCCTCTCTGACTACATCGAAATTAAAGCAGTCTATCCTGCCGGACGTCTTGATTATGATTCTGAAGGGCTAATGCTACTGACAGATGATGGCCAATTGCAGGCGCAGATCAGCGACCCAAAATACAAACTTAGCAAGACATACTGGGTTCAAGTTGAGGGCACAGCGAGTGTCACACAGTGCCAAGCACTGCTCGAGGGCGTCATACTAAAAGATGGCCTGGCGATCGCGCAATCGTGCCAATTAATGTCAGAACCCCCTATCTGGGCCCGGGTGCCACCCATAAGAGTGAGAAAAGCCATACCCGACAGCTGGATTGAGGTTGTTATTAATGAAGGACGAAATCGCCAGATCCGCCGTATGACAGCTGCGGTCAACCTACCAACGCTTAGGTTGGTCAGGGCTAAGGTGGGTAATTGGGCTTTAGGCGAGCTAAAGCCCGGGGATCACAGAATTGAGACTGTTGCTAGTCCCGCAAGGAACTCAGACGACAGAGCGAACAAACCTTTTAGAAAATAAGGCTTTTAATGTGCCAGACAAAATTCATTTAACCGTTGCCACCGTCGTCGAAAAAAACAACCTTTTTCTAATGGTTAGGGAAACTCGCGATGGTGTTCAGGTAATTAACCAGCCAGCGGGGCACGTCGAACCCGGCGAAGATATTTTGCATGCGGCGCTTCGTGAGACCCTCGAAGAAACGGGCTGGGAGGTCGCTATTACTGGATTTCTAGGCATTTCAACGCACCGCGCCGAGAGCACTGGGGTCACTTATTACCGCCTGACCTTTGTCGCTAATGCGCTGCACTTCGATGAGACGGCAGAGATTGATTCGGATATCGACGAGGCACTGTGGATGTCACTAGACGAGATTATCGCCGATACTGAGCGATTACGTAGTCCAATGGCCCTGCAAAGTATCGAGGATTATCGAACGCAGCGTATTTTCCCCTTGGAAATATTTCGTAACGGCCTATAGTATCCGCCCTAGCGTTTTCTTTAATTTGGTGTTCGATGCTCAAACCGCAAAAAGTGATTGTCGGCATGTCTGGAGGCGTTGATTCGTCCGTCGCTGCTCTACTTTTGATACAGCAAGGGTATCAGGTCGAGGGTCTGTTTATGAAGAACTGGGACGAGGACGACGGCTCAGAGTACTGCACAGCTAAAGTCGATCTGGCCGACGCACAACAGGTCTGCGACAAACTCAGCATACCCTTGCACACGGCTAACTTTGCCGCTGATTACTGGGACAATGTGTTTGAGTATTTTCTCGAAGAGTACCGCCTTGGGCGCACCCCCAACCCAGATATTCTCTGCAACCGTGAAATAAAATTTAAGGTCTTTCTCGACTATGCCCAATTAATGGGTGCCGACTTTATCGCCACAGGCCACTACACTCGAGTGGCTAATCTGGATGGTACCACCCAACTTTTAAAGGGCCTGGATAACAATAAAGATCAAAGCTACTTTTTGCACGCAGTGGCTCAAGAGGCATTTTCGAAGTCCCTATTCCCTGTTGGTGAATTACAAAAACCTGAGGTTCGGCGTATTGCTGATGAGCAGGGTTTTATCACCTTTGCGAAAAAAGATAGCACCGGGATCTGTTTTATTGGCGAGCGTCGCTTCAAGGATTTTTTAGAACAGTATATTCCAGCCCAACCCGGAGAGATGCGCACCCCCGAGGGCAACCTTATGGGAGAGCATCAGGGTCTGATGTTTTACACCCTCGGGCAGCGCCAAGGCCTGGGGATTGGCGGCGTCAAGGATGGCAACGCCGAGCCCTGGTATAGTCTCGCGAAGGATCTCGAGAATAACGTGCTAATCGTCGGTCAGGGCTCACAGCACCCACTGATGTTTACTGACAGTCTCGCAGCCGCGGACATCAATTGGATTAATGTTGCGCCGCCGGTGGGTGTTGCCCGGCACTGCTATGCCAAAACCCGCTATCGTCAGCCAGACCAGGCGTGCTCGGTCACGCCGACCATAGGCGGCGGCTGTGAGGTGCGCTTTAGCGAGCCACAGCGAGCGGTCACCCCCGGTCAGTCTGTAGTATTTTACGACGGCGACCAATGCCTTGGAGGCGGCACAATAGAGAGGACATGGAACTCAGTCGCACCTGCGGATAACTCTGCCTGATGTTTTTTTCTTCCCCAACCTCCGAACAGGCCACGGCTTTGGCAGCAGTTTTTCACGCCTGTGAAATGGTCTCACGGTTGGCCAATACTGGCGAAGTCTTGAACAAAGATATGAGCGTCTGTATGGGCGCCCTACTGAATCAGAATCCAGACTCGCTAGTCGAACTCTACGGTCAGGCCGAAGGACTTCAGCAAGGGATGGACGTTATGAAAACCGTATTTCAGGCCCGTGATGGCGAACACAGCGAGACATTGCGCTATGTGGTTTCAATTCTCTATCTTGCACGTAAAATTTCCCGCAACAAAACTAGTCTCGATGCCATAGGCAAGGGTATCGAGACAGCCGCTCGGCAGGCACGACATTTCTCAATCACCCATGACAATGTCTATGCCAATGTGGCGTCGCTCTATCAAGACACGATTAGCATTCTCAAGCCCCAAATACAGGTCAGTGGTTCGAGCAGCTACTTGCAACAACCGGCGCTAGCATCCCGGATTCGCTGCCTATTGTTTGCCGCCCTTCGAAGTGGCTTCCTCTGGGAACAATTGGGCGGCAGAAGGATACATCTAGCGTTCTATCGCAAACAGTTAGTCCAACTGTTACCCAGCTAGGCCTATGATAAGGCATTGTTGAAGCGCTGTAATTTATCTGAAATTGAAGGCTTATTCCGGTACTATTACAGCCAATATCACCTACAGATCTTGGAACATAACATGACCAATCCAGCACTCTCCGCTCTCACTGCCGTTTCACCCATCGATGGCCGGTATGGCTCAAAAACTGAGCAACTTCGACCGGTCTTCAGTGAGTTTGGGTTAATCCGATACCGAGTAATGGTCGAGGTTCGCTGGTTGCAGCATCTGGCGGCTGATGCTGCGATCACGGAGGTAGCGCCATTTAGTGAGGAAGCTAATACCTTACTCAATGGCTTGGTTGATAACTTTGCCCCTGAGCATGCGGAGCGTATTAAGACGATTGAGCGCACCACTAATCACGATGTCAAAGCCGTCGAATATCTGATCAAAGAAACCATTGCCGACAATACTGAATTAGCGGCTGTCACGGAATTTGTGCATTTTGCCTGTACGTCCGAGGACATCAACAACCTGTCCCATGCGCTGATGTTAAAAGAGGGCCGCAATGAAATCATGCTCCCCGCGCTGCAGGGGATCACCGATCAGCTTGCCGCCATGGGAAAAGCCTTTGCTGACGTACCTATGTTAGCGCGAACTCATGGACAGACCGCCTCCCCCACTACCGTAGGCAAAGAGATGGCTAACGTCGCCTATCGCTTGCAGCGCCAGATTGACCAGTTAAAAGTCGTACCCCTGCTGGGCAAGATGAATGGTGCGGTGGGTAACTACAATGCCCATATTTCGGCCTATGCCGATATCGACTGGCAGGCCAGTGCGCAGATATTTGTCGAACAGCTCGGATTGGACTTCAATCCCTACACAACGCAAATTGAGCCCCATGATTACATGGCGGAACTCTTTGATGGACTGGCCCGTTCGAATACTATTTTGATCGATTTTGCGCGGGATATCTGGGGCTATGTCAGCCTCGGGTACTTCAAGCAGAAGACCATTGCCGGCGAAGTTGGATCCTCGACCATGCCGCACAAAGTCAATCCGATCGATTTTGAGAACGCCGAAGGTAATTTGGGAATTGCCAACGCACTATTTGGCCATCTAGCGGCCAAATTACCCATTTCGCGCTGGCAGCGTGACTTGACCGACTCAACTGTGCTGCGCAATATGGGTGTTGGTCTAGGCTACACCATGGTCGCTTATGCCTCACTCGACAAGGGTATTGGCAAGCTAGAGCTCAATAGACAAAGACTGGCTGCGGACTTAGATGGCAGCTGGGAAGTGTTGGCCGAGCCTATTCAGACCGTTATGCGTCGCTACGGTATTGACGAGCCCTATGAAAAACTCAAGGCCCTAACCCGCGGCAATGTGATGGATCAGGTAACTATTCAAGCCTTTATAGACACGCTGGACATGCCTGAGGACGCTAAGACAGCGCTAAAAGCATTGACACCGGCATCCTACACAGGCAATGCGATAGAGCAGGCTAAAAACATCTAACTATGACTCAAAGTATTCTTGGCAATATTAGTGCAGAGGACTTCCTTGCCAATTACTGGCAAAAAAAGCCTCTGCTTATTCGCGGTGCCATCCCCAACTTCCGCGCACCTATTGACGGTGATGAACTGGCCGGGCTAGCTCTTGAAGCGGAGGTCGAGTCTCGTCTGGTGGTCAGCGAAAAATGGACTCTTGAGCACGGCCCTTTTGAAGAAGAGCGTTTTGCAACCCTGCCGCCAAATCACTGGACATTACTCGTGCAAGCCGTTGATCTGTGGGTGCCCGAAGTTGGCGCGCTAAAGAAACATTTTGATTTCCTTCCGCCCTGGCGTATCGATGACATCATGGTCAGCTATGCCGAAGATGGCGGCAGTGTCGGCCCGCACTTTGATTACTACGACGTATTTTTGCTGCAGGGTGCCGGTCAGCGCAGATGGCAAATTGGGGCAACCTGCGACGCTGAGAGTCCCCTAGTAAAAGATGCTGAGCTAAAGATTCTCGCGGAGTTTGAAGCGCTAGAGGAATGGGTTCTAGAGCCGGGAGATATGCTTTATCTACCGCCCATGGTCTCCCATCATGGTGTCGCACTGGGTGCCTGCACAACCTTTTCCGTTGGCTTCCGAGCTCCGGCGGCCACAGAAATGCTCGATGATTTGGCCACTGAGTTGCTCACTGGCATTGTCGCACCGAAACACCTTATGGATCCGCCACTGACGCCCGCTATGGCTGCAGATCACATCCCTGATGCCTATCTAAAGCGAGTCAAAACTCTGTTACTCGAGACCCTTGACGACGACAGGATGCTAGCGGAGTGGTTTGCACAGTTTATGACGGCACCCAAATATCCTATGCTGGTCGATGAGACCGGAGAGCTGCGCAGCGCTACGGTCAAGCATGATGACGGCACGGTCAGCCGCTATGAAAATGGCCTCAAAGATTAACTGCTACCCTAAGGCTGAATCGCTACCCCTGCGCCATGCGCACGACTGTCGGTAGCGCCAAATAGCACACCTTCGCCGTTGCTCTGAATGCTCTGCGTTGAGCCAAGAACCGCCGCACCATCGCTCACCAAATGACCCATCTCACGCAATCTACGCAGGGTATCAGGAGAAATACCTGTCTCGTAGTAGACATCATCGGGCAGCCACTGGTGATGTATTCTGGACGCCGCAGAAGCCTCAGCTATACCCATATCAAACTCTAAAACATTGAGAACCATCTGCAGGACAACTGTAATGATGGTGCTACCACCAGGGCTACCCGTAACTAGAAGAGGTTTGCCTTGCGGATCAAAGACAATCGTCGGAGTCATTGATGACAGGGGACGCTTGCCCGATTCAATCGAATTAGCCACGCCTCCCACTAATCCAAAACCATTTGGCGATCCGGGTCGGGCCGAGAAATCGTCCATTTCGTTATTCAGTAAAAAGCCAGAACCCACCACCGCAATACCGCTGCCATAGGAAAAGTTTAGGGTGTAGGTGTTGCTGACAACATTACCCCAATCGTCCCAGACACTGAAGTGTGTGGTCTCGGTACTCTCGGGGGTGCCTTTTAATCCCGGACCAATGTCCGCTGAACGACTGGCATGGTCTAGGTCAATTGTGTCACGCAGAACTCGAGCATAATCTTTATTAATTAGCGATTCGACGGGCACCGAGAAAAAGTCAGCATCGCCCAGATACTGACTGCGGTCAGCGTAGGCTCGACGCATAGATTCCACCAGTCGATGGATATAATCGGCGCTGTTGTGGCCCAGCCCTTTCAAATCCCATCCCTCAAGAATATTTAGCATCTGCACCAGATGAATGCCCCCTGACGATGGTGGCGGCATCGCACAGACTCGATGATCTCGATAATCACCGCAAATAGGTGACCGCTCGACCACGGCGTAGTTGTCTAGATCCGCCTGAGTGATCAAACCCCCGGTTCGCTCCATTTGCGCCAAAAACAGCTCTGCCGTTTTGCCCTGATAAAACCCCTCGGCACCCTGCGCTGAAATACGCTTAAGGCTTGCCGCCAGATCCCGCTGTTTTAGCACATCACCGGCAGCATAGTCAGCTCCGTCTTTTTTAAAAAAGTACTGCTTAGCGCCGACATTGCTTTGCAGCAGCCTGCGGTGTGACGACAGGGACTCTGAGAGCGCCACAGTCACTCTAATGCCACTGCGAGCCAACTTGATCGCTGGTGCCATGACCTTTTTGAGGCTGAGATTGCCGTATTTTTCCTGCACGTGCACCAAGCCAGCTACAGTGCCGGGAACACCGGAGGACTGGACGCTAAAGCGCGCCTTGCCCGCATCCACCTCACCTTGGGCGTTGAGGAACATATCCTTAGTGGCGGCAGAAGGTGCCATCTCACGGTAGTCAATGGCCACAGTTCTATTTTCGTCTGCCAAGTAAATAAGCATAAACCCGCCACCGCCGAGGTTGCCGGCTTGGGGCAAGGTGACGGCCAAGGCAAAACCTGTGGCCACGGCAGCATCAATGGCATTGCCTCCCTCGGCTAATATCGATGCGCCGACTTGACTAGCAACCATCTCCTGAGAAACGACCATACCCTTGGCGCCAATAATCGGATGAAACCGCGACTCAGAATCGAGTAGTGGCTGCGCAGCCGCAGGAAGAGCAAGAAAAAAGAAATACAACAGGATACCAAGAGACTGCAAAGGCTTGATCATGATGAGGCTCACACTATAAAAAGTTGGCTCGCTGCGGAGTCACAGCGAAGACTGACGCTAGTTTTTCTTGTTACCGACAATAACACAACCTTTCGCGCACTAAAATGAGTGGTTAAAAGGCTTTTTCGGTGAAAAAGCAGCCTGATTAGGCTTTCCTCAGAAAATGCGGCTAAAGCAGCTCTTCAGGTGCGACAATAACGCCATTGTTATCGGCATAGAGATAGTCCCCCGGCCTGAAGGTAACGCCACCAAAACAGACGGCTATCTGCGTTTCGCCGACACCCTTCTTCTCGGTCTTCATAGGATGCACGCCAAGTGCTTGCACGCCGATATCCGTGGTCATAATCTCGTCCAGATCACGAATACACCCATAGATGATCAGGCCGCTCCAGCCATTGGCAGAGGCCTGTTCCGCGAGCATGTCACCCAAGCAGGCCCGGCGCATACTGCCGCCAGCATCCACTACCATCACACGCCCCTGCCCCTCAGTCGCCACCAATGCCTTGACACAACTATTGTCTTCAAAGCATTTTACAGTGACGATCTGGCCACTAAACTGAACGCGGCCACCGAAGTTGCTCAACATCGGCTCAAGTACCCTTACCAAATCTGGGTACTGGTCACAGAGATCTGGGGTCGACTTCACGAGCGCGACGCCTTGGCTTTCTGACGATAGGCGTGCAGTAACGGCTCGGTATAGCCACTGGGCTGGTTAACACCTTTAAATACGAGATCACAGGCCGCTTGGAAAGCAATGCTCTCAGCGACGTTTGGTCCCATAGAGACATAGTCAGGGTCGCTGACATTTTGCCCATCAACCACTGCAGCCATGCGCGTTAGGGTTTCCATCACCTGCTCCGCAGTGCAAATACCATGATGGAGCCAGTTGGCCATATGCTGACTAGAAATTCGCAATGTGGCACGATCTTCCATCAGGCCGACATTGTTAATATCAGGCACCTTGGAGCAGCCAACGCCCTGCTCTACCCAGCGCACCACGTAACCCAGTAGACCCTGAGCATTATTGTCTAGTTCCAACTGAATTTTTTGGCTGTCTAGTGCGCCCTCAGCTAGCAGAGGTATGGTTAAAATATCATCCACATTAGCTGGCGTTCGCGTCGCAATCTGGTCTTGCAGGCTGGCCACATCAACCTGATGGTAATGCATCGCATGCAGTGTGGCAGCTGTTGGCGACGGCACCCAGGCCGTGTTAGCCCCAGACTTGGGGTGAGCAATTTTGATTTTCATCATATCGGCCATATTATCTGGGATCGCCCACATACCCTTGCCTATTTGAGCCCTACCTTTAAGACCACAGGCCAAACCGACATCGACATTTTGATCTTCGTAGGCAGAGATCCATGGCATCGCTTTTAGGTCGGCTTTAAAGGCAAATGGTCCCGCTTGCATACTGGTATGTATTTCATCACCAGTTCGATCAAGGAACCCGGTATTAATGAAAACAACACGACCCTTGGCGGCACGGATACACTCCTTGAGATTTACCGAAGTGCGACGTTCCTCGTCCATAATACCCACCTTGATAGTGTGGCGAGCGAGGCCGAACGCGTCTTCAATAGTATCAAATAGATCATCGGTAAACGCGACCTCTTCCGGCCCATGCATCTTCGGCTTTACAATATAGGTACTGCCAGCCGTCGAATTTTTCAGCGGGCCTGCACCGCTCAAATCATGCAGTGAAATAAGGCTAGTAATCACCGCATCCATAATCCCTTCGGGGATTTCATTACCCTCGGCATCAATAATGGCCGGATTGGTCATCAAATGGCCAACGTTACGGATGAACATAAGGCTACGGCCGTTAAGAATCAGCTTAGAACCATCGGCAGCCAGATATTCGCGATCAGGGTTCATAGTCCGCACGAAGCTCTTACCGCCACGATTTATTGTCTCCTTAAGATCGCCTTTAATCAGTCCCAACCAATTGCTGTAGGCAAGTGCCTTATCTTCGGCGTCAACTGCAGCGACAGAATCTTCACAGTCCATGATGGTAGTGAGAGCCGCTTCGAGGACAATATCTTTTATTCCCGCACCATCAACAGCGCCGATATGGTGGTTATAATCTACTTGAATTTCAACGTGCAGCCTGTTGTTATTTAATAGAATAGAGCTAGGCTTACCTTCCTCTCCGCAGTAGCCAGCAAACTGCTCGGGCGCGTCTAAACTCACAACAACCCCAGAATCTAGGGTCACGCACAACTGACGATCAACCACCCTATAGGCTACAGCCTCAGCATGAGAACCGCTCTCCAATGGCACAGCGCCGTCTAAAAAATCACGACCATAGTCGACAACCCTCTGCCCTCGGACGGGATTGTACTCGCCGCCTTTACTTGCTCCATTGGCCTCCGAAATAACATCGTTACCATAAAGCGCGTCGTAGAGACTGCCCCAGCGAGCATTGACAGCGTTCAAGGCAAATCGAGCATTCATAATCGGCACGACTAGCTGCGGCCCAGCCTGACGGCAGATCTCCACATCAACATTGTCTGGGCTAATGGTGAAATTAGGGCCTTCAGGGACCAGATAACCGATCGATTGCAGAAATATTTTATAGGTTGAAAAATCAAAGTTGCCAAGATGCTCTACGTGCCAAGCATCAATCTGCGACTGCAATTTTTTGCGCTTTTCCAGAAGATCGCGATTAATAGGCGCATATTTGCGGATTATGTCGGCAAATTTCGACCAGAACATATCAGGATCAATTGCGGTGCCAGGGCAGATCTTAGCGGTGATCAGGTCATAGATTGGTGTGGCTATCTGCAGTCCTGACCGCTCAATGCGTTTGTTCATGGTTCGCTCTCCGCTGTTAAGGTCTATTAAAAATAAAGTCTATTAGCTGCACCTTAATCTGCCAACGCTATGGCTATTATCTTGGCTATTCAGCAGGGCTATTTGGCGTCGTTACCTAGCCGACACAGCATTAGGTCATTTGAGTAGCAGGATCAGGGTACCCAACTTCAGCCTAGCGCAGCATCTCTTCGGAAACCGACTTGATGATCTGCCGCAACCATTTGTGCCCTGGATCATGTTGTAGTAGTGGACTCCACACCATTTTCAAACGCATACGAGGAATATCAAAGGGCGGATCCAAAATCACAACATTGGGATTCTTCGCCATGCCCATCGCCGTCATAGTCGGAATAGTCACGATGAGGTCATCCTGCTCGCCTAGCAACAACGCCGCTTGGTAGTGGCGTGTAAACAGCGTGATATCGCGCTTGGCATCGAGTTTGGCCAGCGCCTCATCAACCCAGCCGAGACGCTGAACATCATTCGGTGTCATACCCACACCCACACCCATGCCGGTTTTGCTCACCCAAACATGTTTACTTGATAAGTAGCTGTCGAGATTCCAATGACTGATAATCGGATTCGCAGCACTCAAAACACAAGAAAAACTGTCGTCCCATAGATGCACCTGGTGAAATGACTGAGGTAAGCTGTCAAATCGATTGATCACCAGATCCACCTTGCCACGCTCCACATCATGAAAACTCACATCACTGGGAGTCATGATGTCTAAACGAATTCCCGGCGCTTCTTTGCGTAACTGTCGAAGCAGCACTGGCAGTAGCGTCGACTCGGTATAGTCGCTGGCCATGATACGGAAGATGCGGCTTGACCCAGCGGGGTCGAACTCAGTCTTGGGCAAAATAACCTGTTCCGCCGCCGACAGCACATTACGCACCAACGGCTTTAATTCGAGGGCGCGGTCGGTCGGTGTCATACCATCACTGGTGCGCACTAAAATTGGATCACCGAACAGGTCTCGCAGGCGTCGCAGGCTATTAGACATAGCTGGCTGGCTGATGCCGAGCTCCTCAGCAGCCCGTGTAACATTACATTCTCGCAACAGCACATCGAGATAAACGAGAAGGTTTAAATCCACTCTTGATATATTCATTTAAAAAATGCCCGAAATACAAAGTATCAATTAGATTAATGGCGGCATCATACCTAAACTCTACGCGCTGTCAAATTGGTTAGTTAAGAAATCACAAAAAAGGGGTTATAGTAAAAATGTCCACATATTCAAAAAACATTGCCGATGTTGCAACCATCTTAGAAGGCAAGTCGGGCGCTTGGGATGCGATTAATCCTGAATCTGCAGCACGTATGCGCGCTCAAAACCGATTCAAGACGGGTTTGGATGTTGCCAAGTACACCGCCGCTATTATGCGCTCAGATATGGCTGAGTACGATGTCGACACCTCCGCTTACACACAGTCACTGGGTTGCTGGCATGGGTTTATTGGTCAGCAGAAGTTAATTGCGATCAAGAAGCACTTCGGTACCACCGACAAGAAATACCTCTACCTGTCAGGCTGGATGATTGCTGCACTGCGTTCTGAATTTGGTCCACTGCCCGACCAGTCTATGCATGAAAAGACGTCTGTGGCTTCATTAATTGCTGAGCTGTACACATTTGCACGCCAAGCCGATGCTCGCGAGTTAGGTGGCCTTTTCCGCGAACTGGATGCAACGCAGGGCGATGCCAAAGCCGCTGTTCAGGCGCAGATTGACAATTTTCAAACCCATGTCGTACCGATTATTGCCGATATCGACGCGGGTTTCGGTAATGCCGAAGCCACCTACCTGATGGCCAAGCAAATGATCGAAGCTGGCGCCTGCTGTATTCAAATAGAAAACCAAGTGTCTGACGAGAAGCAATGCGGACATCAGGACGGCAAGGTCACGGTTCCCCATGAAGACTTTCTAGCTAAGATCAATGCGGTGCGTTACGCATTCTTAGAGTTAGGAATCGAAGACGGCGTTATTGTTGCCCGTACTGACTCACTAGGCGCTGGCTTAACCAAGCAGATTGCTGTCACGCGTGAGCCAGGCGATTTGGGTGATCAATACAACTCATTCCTAGACGTTGAAGAAGTGACGCCTGAAAACATGCAAAATGGCGATGTCATCATCAACCGTAATGGCAAGCTCGTTCGACCCAAGCGCCTGCTAAGCAACCTATACCAGTTTAAGTCCGGTACGGGTGAAGCGCGATGTATTCTCGACAGCATAACAAGCCTACAAAACGGTGCTGACATGATCTGGATTGAAACCGAAAAACCGCATGTCGGCCAAATTGGTGCCATGATGGATGAGATTCGTAAAGTGGTACCGAACGCGAAGCTGGTCTACAACAACTCTCCATCATTTAACTGGACACTGAACTTCCGTCAACAAGTATTTGACGCCATGGCAGAGACTGGCGCGGACCTTTCAGCCTATGACCGCACCGACCTCATGAATGTCAGCTACGACGAGACGGCCTTAGCCATCGAAGCCGACGAGAAGATTCGCACCTTCCAAGCAGACGCGGCCAAGCATGCAGGTATCTTCCATCACCTGATTACATTGCCGACTTACCACACAGCTGCTCTGTCTACGGACAATCTCGCCAAGGATTACTTTGGAGAGCAAGGCATGTTGGGTTATGTTGCTGGCGTACAGCGCAAGGAAATCCGTCAGGGTATCGCCTGCGTTAAGCACCAGAACATGTCTGGATCAGATATGGGTGACGATCACAAAGAATACTTTGCCGGTGATGCCGCACTAAAGGCATCGGGTAAAGACAACACCATGAACCAGTTCTAATACCCATTAGGCGGTTTAGACGCGCCGGCACTAACAGCCGTACGCGGCAACCAAAAGGTCACTTTAGCGAGTGGCCTTTTTTTACGTCTATGCAAGCCACGCGATGGGCCACACAGATCGCATTGATAAATCTTTGTTCAATGCCCCGCCAGCGCCTTGCCATTACACTGATACTAAAGAATTGTCGGCATAAGGGACTCTTATGTGCGCTCTCCTCTTTACCTGTCAGCCTCGTCAATAGTGTAACGGTGCCTGCGACATAGGGATTTATGCTTGTAAAGTCGACGCAATCCGCCGTAGACTAGATCGATTGATAGGTACACAAGCGATATGAAAACAACTCAAAAAACTGTTCTGGTCTGCGGCATAATTGTCATCGCGGCAGCCCTTTGGTTCAGACTTACACTGACGTCGCTATACACCACTATTTACCTGTTTGACGCCGATAAAATTGTTAAAAATTTCCGCTCCTTTGAGGATATTTGGCCCACAAGGGTTCTGCATAGACCGGGTCAAGCTATGCCCAGCCCTGTCGGTCAACCAGTCCCATTGCCAGAGAATTTCGACTTCGGCGAGGGAACTCTTAACACCGAGAAGTTCCTGTCTGATGCCTGGACCACAGGCTTGCTAGTGATTCAGGATGATCAAAACGTTTATGAGGAGTATTTTTTGGGGAATGAGAGAGCCACCCGCAACATCTCATGGTCTATGGCTAAGTCATTTATATCAGCCTTGATAGGGATAGCCGTTGATGAGGGCCTGATCAGCAGTATTGAGCAATCTGTCGATACCTACGCACCGCAATTAAAGGGCTCCGGCTACGAGGGCGTTCGCATCAAAGATGTGCTACAAATGTCCTCTGGCGTAGGCTTTGATGAAGACTATGGCGCCTTCAATAGCGACATTAACCGCTGGGGACGCGGTTTCGCCATGGGCCACTCCCAGGATGCCTTTGCCGCGAGCCTTAACAACGAGCGGATGCCAGGCACAAGGCGTCAATATGTCAGCATAGACACCCATGTCTTGGCCATGGTGCTGGTTCGCGCCACGGGTCAGTCGGTGAGCCAATACATGGGAGAAAAACTCTATCGGCCGCTCGGTATGGAATACGATGGCTACTGGATTATTGATGGCCATGGTATGGAAATGGCGCTCGGCGGGCTGAATCTCACCATGCGCGATTATGCTAAGCTAGGCTCTCTATATTTGCACGAAGGTCGGATCGGTGACAAGCAGGTCGTACCTAAGAAATGGGTAACGGCATCAATTCAGCCTGATGCGCCTCACTTGCAACCGGGTGCGCGCCTCGGCTACGGATACCAGTGGTGGATTCCCGACGCTACCAGCGGAGAATATATGGCTAAGGGCGTTTATGGCCAATTTATCTATGTCAATCCTAAGACTCGCACGGTGATCGTTAAACTCGCCGCCAACCCCTACTACAATGACCCTGAGTATATTCCCAGTAACGATTATTCTAACTTAGCTTTATTTCGTGCCATCGCCAATACGGGGGCTGATTAATTGTTTAAAACCAGTATACTTGTCCACGCCGTACACCCATCACATTAGCCAGTTTTGAGCGAGCCATCTTGAAGACAGAATTTCTCGGTAAGACCCTCTCAGGCCCATTTACAGTTCCCTCGGGAGTTGTCACCACCGCCACCTCAATCATTCAGTATGTTTTCGATAATATGCCTCAGGTCGGGGTGCTAACGACCAAAAGTGTAGGCCCTGATATCCGCGCGGGCAATCGCGAGCCGGTCTACAGCCAATATGCACCCGGTTGCTTTGTCAACGCGGTGGGGCTTACCAATCCCGGCGCACAGGCAGCGGCTAAGGCCATGGCCAAGTTGCGCATTCCAGAGGATCGTTTTTTACTGGTTTCCATCTTTGGCGGTAGCGTCGAAGAGTTTGTCGAAGTCGCCAAAATAATGGCACCTGTGGCTAATGGGCTAGAGCTTAATCTCTCCTGCCCTCACGCCAAGGGCTATGGCATGGCAATGGGTCAGGACCCGGCGTTGGTTCGCGAAGTGACCGCAGCGGTAAAAGCCGTGGTGGATATACCGGTGATTCCAAAGCTAACACCGAACACGTCGAATATTGCCGAAATTGCACTGGCAGCAATAGCAGGCGGGGCCGACGGCATCAGCGCAATCAATACCGTAGGGCCCGGATACACCTCATCACATGGGCATCCGGTGTTAAGCAATGGTGCCGGCGGCATGTCAGGTAAAGGCGTGCTGCCCATCGCCCTCAAGTGTCTGCGTGAAATATCCGCTGTCACTGAGGTGCCTATTATCGGCTGTGGTGGCGTAAGCAGTGCGGCCGATGTACGCGAATTTCTCAATGCTGGCGCAACGATTGTCGGTGTTGGCTCTGCCTTGACCGGCATGACCACCGACGACATGGAAAGCTATTTCAGCCAGCTTGTGTCCGACATCTCATTTGATTCTAACAAAGCTGAAGCGCACATTCGCTACGACATTGATATGGACTTCGAGCCGGTGATTTTGGTTGAGAATAAGCGGGTTTGCAACGACATCTGTGTTCTGACGTTTGACCGTAAAATTAACATTCAGGCCGGAGAATTCGTCTTTCTTTGGATCCCAGGTCTGGGTGAGAAGCCCTTCTCTGCCCTGGCTGATGCACCCTTTCAGCTAGCCGTCATCGACGTGGGTGTCTTTACCCATGAGTTGATGGATTTGGCGGTTGGCACAGAGGTCTATGTCCGCGGTCCTCATGGTATTGCTGCAGAGCCACCAGAGGGTTCCAAAATTATGGCCGTAGCCGGAGGTACAGGGTTGGCCGCGGTTTATCAGCTAGCTAGAGATTTCGGTAACGCAGAAATATTTACAGGCGCACGCACTGCAGAGCGCCTTTATTATCTCGATGAGTGCAAAGAAATAGCCGAGGTACATGTTGCCACGGATGACGGTAGCGAGGGCTATAAAGGGGTTGTTACTGAGTTACTGCGAAGCCGGCTGCAAGAAATGTCACCGACGGAGCTAGATAATCTCGTTTTCTACAACTGTGGCCCAGCACCCATGGTTCATGCCGCTGCAGCAGTCCAACGAGACTTCTGCCGCGATGATCAGATTCACAGCGCTATTGATTATTTGACTAAATGTGGCGTGGGTATCTGTGGCGCCTGCGCCTCACCAGACGGCAAGCGCATCTGTGTCGATGGCCCGTTTATGCAAGGGGCGCCGCAACGTCCCCAAACACCAAGCCCCTAAATACCGATTGCGAACCCCTATGAATATAGGGTTTCGCCTTTAGCAGCCATCGCGCGGAGCTTCTCTGTCGGTCTATACAGCTCGCTGATAGATAGATATCTGTCGCCACGATCACAAATTTCCTGCAGACCAATCTCGTCCATCCATCGGCAGATACCGCCATGAAATGGCGGGAAGCCCACACCATAAATTAAGGCCATATCGGCTTCCGCTGGAGAGGCCACAACGCCCTCTTCCAAGCAATGTATCATCTCCATGGCCATGGCAACCATCAGTCGGTCGATAATCTCGTCAGCCTCTAACTGCTTGGCTGCACCATAGAGGCTTTCCAGCATTGCTATGACCTCTGGATCGACCACTTTAGCAGGCTTACCCTTCTCATTGAGTTCATAGCGGTAATAACCCAGGCCGTTTTTCTGACCGAGTCGTTTAGCGTTACAAACGGCCTCTGTAGGCCATACATCGGCGGTTTTCTTGAAACGTTGTGGCAGCCCATCCATCATCACAGGGTAGCAGTGGTTAATCGTATCTATACCGATAACATCCATTAAATAGGCCGGCCCCATAGGTAGCCCCCAGCCTTCCATAACCTTATCGATCTGCTGAAAATCAGCACCTTCAGAAATCATTATCTCCAAACCAAAGAGCATGGCAAACAGTACACGATTGACCAAAAATCCTGGGCAGTCATTGACTACGATGGGTTTCTTACCCAGACCCAGCGCATAGGTGCAGACAGCGGCAACCGTCGCATCTGATGTATGCTCTCCGCGAATAATTTCCACTAGCGGCATGGCATGAACAGGATTAAAGAAATGCATACCGCAGAAGTTTTCTGGGCGCTGCAATGGCTCTGCCAATCGATTAATGGAAATGGTCGAAGTGTTTGAGGTCATAATGGAAGTCGTCGGCAGCAGCGCTTCAGCAGCGGCTAGCACCTGCATTTTAACCACCTCTAATTCAACCACGGCTTCAACCAGTATCTCGCAACCATTGATGTCACTGTCGACAAGTGTGGGGCTAATACTAGATAGCAGTTGCTGGGCCTTGTCTTCGGTTAACTTACCCCGAGACACCGACTTGCTGAGTAATTTAGTCGCCTCGTCAATACCGAGATCCAGTGCCGGCTGGGCAATGTCCTTCATCACCACCGAATAGCCCCGAATGGCATTCTGATAGGCAATACCGCCGCCCATAATACCGGCACCGATAACTCCTGCGGTCTTAATCGGCTCTGGTTTGTGGGCAACGGCGCGATTTTTGGCCAGCTTGACCACATATTGCTCATTGAGGAATAAACCCACCAGCGCTCGAGCCTGAGCGGTCTGCGAAATTTCATAGAATGCAACATTCTCGCGCCGGACCGCTTCATCACGGCCTAAACTTGCAGCGCCAGCTACTAGATCAATCGTCTTTAACTGGGCCGGATAATGACTACCCAATTTACCGACCACAGCCGCACGATAATTAGACGCGGCCGCTTCGAGTTCGGCACCCGATAACGTTAAGGGAGACGTTTTTTGTAACCGACGAGCCTCATAGTCTCTCGTCCCATCGACCATTTCCTGCAATACTTTTAGCGACTCTGCGCGCAACTCTTCCGGCTCTGCAATCACATCTACAGCACCTGCCTGTTGTGCTGCTGCGGGCTTTTGCTGCTGACCAGAGACAATCCACTGAACCGCATCTGCATAGCCAATCAGTCTAGGCAAACGCACAGTCCCTCCCCAGCCTGGAATAATTCCCAGACCCGTTTCGGGCAAGCCAACGGCGGCTTTAGAGGAAATAACACGGCAGTCACAGGCTAGGCAAACTTCAAAGCCACCGCCCAAAGCAAAGCCATTGATGGCGGCTACTGAGGGATAGGGTAAATCTTCAATCTCAGAAAACAGCGCATTAACAACATACGCGGCCTCAACAAACTGCTCTTTACTAGCGGAGAACATGCCTTTAAATTCAGTAATATCTGCTCCCACGACAAACACTGACTTACCACTGGAGAGTAGGAGTCCTTTGATACCCTGCTGTTGCTTGAGTATGTCCATCGCCTGGCGAAGCTCAGCCAAAGTCTCGGCATTAAATTTGTTGACTGATCCGCTCTGGCTATCAAATTTAATTTCGGCGTAATCATTGTCGAGTGTTGTGAGGCTCAGCGTCTTCCCTTCAAACATAGCGTACTATCCCATGGTAAGTAATAAAGTATTTAGGCATAAGTTGGCAGTTCTACCCAATCTAACCGCTATTCTAACTGTGTTAGCCGGCCAGTCTATGATTTACTGCGACCCAGCGTATCCATAACCGTTATTTGGAAGTGAAACTATGACATTGCGTGAGCAAATGCAGCGTGAACAGCAACTCAAGACATTATTTGAGCAGGCTCAAAATTATGCCTTTGACTATGCCGATCATGTATTAACACGTAACGTATTTCCCACCGAACAGGCGCTCGCTGACCTTGCGCATTTTGACGAGGAACTACCCAAAACCCCCGGCGATGGCTCAGCCATTCTTGAAAAGCTGCATCGCTTCGGCTCCCCAGCATCGGTAGCACAAACCGGTGGTCGCTATTTTGGCTTTGTTAATGGCGGCATTATCCCCGTGACGCTGGCGACTAAATGGCTGACCGATTTTTGGGATCAAAACGCCGCGCTCAATGCCATGTCACCCATAACATCTAAGCTGGAAGACGTCTGCGAGCAATGGTTGAGGCAGCTATTTAACTTACCCCCATCGACCGCTGCGGGTTTTGTCACTGGCACCTCTTCAGCAATATTTTGTGGTCTAGCCGCAGCGCGCTACCGGATCACTCAGCACCAGCAGTGGGACATCAATAAGCAGGGTCACAATGGCGCACCACCGATTCGCGTTATCGCCGGCCGCCAAACTCATGGTGCAGTGGCTAAAGCCATCGCATTGCTCGGCTTTGGTACAGACAATGTCGAGTGGGTAGACTGCGATGATCAGGGACGTATTATCCCCAGCGCAATGCCGACGCTGGATGACAGATGCATTGTTATCTTGCAGGCGGGCAACGTAAATTCAGGGGCGTTTGACCCGATGGAAGAAATCTGTGACAACGCCAACGTCGCCAATGCCTGGGTCCATATAGATGGTGCCTTTGGTCTTTGGGCTGGTGGTACCGAGCGCCTGAAACATCTGACTAGGGGCATGGAAAAGGCCCACTCATGGTCAGTTGATGGCCACAAGACACTCAATACGCCCTACGACAACGGCATATTGTTGTGTCGCGATAAGGATGCGCTGGGCATGGCACTGCAGGCCTCTGGGGCCTATTTGAACTTCAGTGACCAACGTGACGGCATGCTCTACACCCCAGACATGTCGCGCCGCGCCAGAGCGGTTGAGCTTTGGGCCGCACTTAAATATTTAGGTGTCGCTGGTGTTGATGAGCTAATTTATGGGCTCCACGAACGTACCGTACAATTCGCTGATGAGCTGCGCGCCAAGCACTTCAAAATCCTCAACGACGTTGTCTTTAATCAGGTCATAGTGTCACCCAGCGAAGATGACCAAATAACCGAGTCCATTTTGGCGGCCATTCAACAGTCCGGTGAATGCTGGGTAGGTGGGTCGATGTGGCAGGGTAAAAAAGTCATTCGTGTCAGCGTCTGTTCCTGGTCCACTACGGCCAACGATGTCAGCCGCTCGGTCGACGCATTTATTCAAGCCCGGCAGTCGGTCGTCGGAATATAATCACGTCAGCACCAATAAAAAGAGGCTCAACGCCCCAGCTTGCACCTAGGTAGTCGAAAGCCTGCCGAGAGAAAAAACTGATATGTGTCAGATCATTTTTGTAGTGCCAGCGATTAAAGGACGCCTGATCGGTCACCTGCTTGGTCATCAGCGCCAAATAGCCGCCAGGTTCTAATAGCGCCCACAATTTGTTCAATACTAAGCGCGGCTGCGCAATGTGCTCAGCCACCTCGGTACAGGTAATAAAGTCATATTGAGTTTCGAGTACCGCTGGATAGTCAGCATAGTACAGATCATACAGAGCTACACTGTGGCCGGCCTCTTCTAACATGACCGACAGCGTCGGTCCCGGCCCAGAGCCGAAATCTAGGCCCTTGCTCTGTGGCGTCAACCGCTCCAGCAATGGCGCCGACAACCGCGTCAAGAATCGGCGGTAGCCAGCGTCTAGAGGCGAATTTTGGTGGCTATCATAGATCGCCTTTTCCGCATCGGCACTAAGATGATACCGCTGGGGAACAAACACAAGCCCACAGGCAACGCAACGCAGATAGTGACGCTTATGATCTCGATGATAGTCATCAATGTTATCGCTGTAGCACAGTGAACAATGCAGTTTATTTGTCTTCTTTTGTAGCATATACAGCCCGTCATAATTCCACTGTAATTACAAGTCTACCCAGCGACGATTAGTCAGGCCATAATTCGCGACCAAGTTAAAATTAATCACTCCACAGGGTCTCCATGCAATCCATTGCCATCCGCATCGCCAAGGAACTTAACGTCAACGAAACACAGGTTGCGGCCGCAGTCGCTCTGCTAGATGAAGGGGCGACCGTACCCTTTATCTCTCGCTATCGCAAGGAGGCCACAGGTGGTCTGGATGACACCCAGATGCGCAATCTTCAGGAGCGTCTTGGTTATCTGCGTGAACTTGAAGACCGGCGCAAAAGCATACTGAGCAGCATTGAAGAACAGGGCAAACTGACCCCTCAATTATCGCTAGCTATTAACCAGGCTGAGACAAAAACGCGCCTTGAGGATCTCTATCTACCCTACAAGGTGAAGCGCCGCACAAAGGGCCAGATAGCCATTGAAGCGGGCCTAGAGCCACTGGCAGATCTGCTTTACAGCGACCCTAGCAAAGACCCAGAACAAGCCGCTGACCAATATATTGATATCGACAGAGGCATCGCCGATGTCAAATCTGCGCTCGACGGCGCTAAATATATTCTAATGGAGCGCTTTAGCGAAGATGCCGAATTGATCGGTAATCTGCGGCACTTCATGGTGACCGAGGCACAGATCAGTAGCAGCCTGATCACAGGCAAAGATACCGAAGTTGGCAAGGCGCAGCAAGCAGCTAAGTTCAAAGACTACTTCGAACACAGTGAACCACTCAAAACCACACCATCGCATCGCGCTCTTGCCATGTTCCGCGCTCGCCGCGAAGGCTTTGTCAGCATTAACGTTGATATAACCACAGAGGCCATCGAGGGGCATCCTTGCGAGACGATGATCGCGCGCCATGTTGCCATAGAGCAAATGGGCCGTCTCGCTGACAACTGGCTCACTGAAGTGGTGCGCTGGACTTGGCGTATCAAGTTGCACACCCATTTAGAGAACGACCTGCTGGCAGATCTTCGCCAACGGGCCGATCTGGAAGCGATCACGGTGTTCTCTATTAACCTCAAAGATCTAATGCTGGCGGCGCCAGCCGGACAAAAAGCTACCCTCGCCCTAGACCCTGGTTTACGCACTGGCTGTAAAGTGGCCGTTGTCGATAGCACCGGCAAAGTGCTCGATCATACGGCTGTATTCCCCACCATGCCGCACAAGCGCATAGCCGAGTCCGAAGCCGTACTTATAAAACTCTGCGAAAAACATAGCGTAGAGTTAATCGCCATAGGCAATGGCACCGCCAGCCGCGAGACTGAAGCCTTCGTACAGGCCATGTTGAAAAAGAACACACAGCTGAATATTCAGGCCGTAATGGTCAATGAAGCCGGCGCCTCAATTTACTCCGCCTCAGAATTTGCAGCAAAGGAATTTCCCGACCTTGACGTTACTATCAGAGGCGCAGTGTCTATCGCTCGACGCCTGCAAGACCCGCTCGCGGAGCTGGTCAAAATAGACCCTAAGTCCATCGGCGTAGGGCAATACCAGCATGATGTCAGTCAGGTGCAGCTGGCAAAAAGCCTCGACTCGGTGATTGAAGACTGCGTGAACGCCGTGGGCGTTGAGGTCAACACTGCCTCCTCAGCTCTGCTGCGTCGCGTCTCCGGACTAAATCAGACGATTGCCGATAATATTGTTGAGCACCGCGATCAAAAAGGCCCCTTTAAAAATCGTGAAGAACTCAAACTAGTGCCCCGCTTTGGCCAGCGCACCTTTGAGCAGGCAGCGGGTTTTTTGCGTATAGCCAATGGCGATAATCCATTGGATAGCTCAGCCGTGCATCCAGAAACCTACGCTCTGGTGGAGCGCATAGCACGTGATAACAATACTCCCCAGCAATCACTCATTGGCGATAGCAAGCTATTGCGTCAGCTTGATGCAGGCAGCTATGTGGATGATCGCTTCGGCCTCCCTACTATTCGTGACATTGTGGCGGAACTGGACAAGCCCGGCCGCGATCCACGCCCAGAATTCAAAACGGCAACATTTAAAGAAGGTGTAGAGACCATAAAGGATTTGCAGCCTGGCATGCGGCTCGAGGGAGCAGTCACCAACGTGACCAACTTTGGCGCGTTCGTGGACATTGGAGTCCACCAAGATGGCTTGGTGCATATCTCCGCGCTGGCCAACAAATTTGTTAAAGACCCTCATAAAGTGGTGAAAACCGGCGATATAGTCACCGTCAAAGTGATCGAAGTAGACAGTGATCGCAAGCGTATTGCGCTCAGCATGCGCACTGACGACGAGGTACCATCAACGTCGTACGACGGCGCGAACAGGCCGTCCGACGCGGGCAAAAACCGCCCAACCAAAACTAAGCAGGTAGCTGCCAAGGTGAAAAAAGAGTCCGTAAAAGGAAGTATGGCGGCATTATTTGAACAGGCGCTTAACAACAAGCGCTAAGACGCTATGCGCCTCAAGACAACAACTATTACCGTAAAAAGCTCCTCTGAGGCTATTCTGAGACATCAAGCACAAAGGATTGTCACACTGAGACGGCTAATTTGCCCGAAGGTATGATTTCGCATTGACGAAAACCGGCATCGTCAGTATTATGCGCGCTCTCGAAAGAGACCGTATGATAAGACATTCGGGGATTAGCGCAGTCTGGTAGCGCGCCTGCTTTGGGAGCAGGATGTCGGGGGTTCGAATCCCTCATCCCCGACCACTTTTTTGGCTTTAAAGCTATGCCGCCCATAGCTCAACTGGATAGAGCATCCGCCTTCTAAGCGGAAGGTTCCAGGTTCAAGTCCTGGTGGGCGGACCAAGTTAGATTGTCTCTCTTCCTGTATTATTGTGCTTAGGTTTGATGTAGCAATTGTTAAACAGTAAAGATGTAATGGTGGGCGTAGCTCAGTTGGTAGAGCCCCGGATTGTGATTCCGGTGGTCGCGGGTTCAATCCCCGTCGTCCACCCCATTATTTCCCTTTAAAAACAATGACTTACTAAAATTCTTGCTCTAAAAGTGGTCATATGATCGGTGTTAATAGGCGTATTGACCTAAAAAGACGGTATTAACTAAGGTTAGGTACATGCAGTTTTACCCCACATTGGTCTAGCTAGAATCTAATAGCACCATAAAACGGGCGTGGTTTTGCGGCTGTCAACGTGTACAAATGTCTTTGCAACACCTACCGATATACCCATAGAAAGCGCTTGTTTTACGATCATTCTGTGATACAACTCTGCTGGCATTTTGGTGTCTGCTATCAAATCCTGGCAATGTGTCCCAGTATCAGGATTTCCCTACCCAATTACTCTAATCCATTAACTAATATTGAGCGGGCTGTACTTCCAGCATCTCGGTGCTTCGCTATCGCTTGATAGTCTTCAGATGTCATCCAAGCTAAAGCAGACTTTTTGGACGGAAACTCTATAATTACAGAGCGCGTATCGTCCCAATCGCCCATTAATACAGTCGGATCCTCATCCACACTCAACATTTTGCCATCAAATTTTTTAAAGACCTCTGAGAAGCCAGCCGAATACTTATCATACTCACTACGGTCATGTATCTTAAATCTAGCAATTAGATAAACAGACATCGTATTTACTTCCTAACTTAGTTTTAGTTTTAAGTGTTGCCGAAGATCAAATAAAAAAGGCGGCAGTCCGGCCAACGTCGTTCACGATATCGTCAGGAAATAGCATGTCGATCAAATGGTGATCTCGCACTCGTCAATGACGATAATCCCATAAAGATCGAGTATTTTTTGGCCGCAACGGGCGATGCCAGAAATGGCTACAACAAAAAAAAATTATTCATAGTACACTTTGCTAGCGAGTTTGATTAATGTTCACGCTACCTGCAGCAAACGCCGTTATTATATAATTGGACACCATCAATGCAATATCATCACGGTAATTTAAAACAGCAACTCATAGCCTGTGCCTATGAATCGATAGCATCCAATGGTATTGATGGTATCAGCTTACGCAACATTGCCAAGATTGCAAAAGTATCTCCGACCGCACCCTATAGGCATTTTAGCTCCAAAGAACATCTTTTAGCCGATGTGGCTGCACTGGGCTTTGATAATCTTTACGACGCTTTAAACAAAAAAAATGAAACAACTGGCGACCCTGAAGAGGATTTAGTCAAAGGCTGTCTCATCTATATTTATTTTGGCTTTGAGAACCGCAACATATTGGAGCTAATGTTCCATTATCCGATGAACAAGGGCTTATTCCCTAGCCTCCTAGTCTCTGCCAATAAAGCCTTTGGCCTCTTAACGGAGAGAATACAGCGTATTAACGGAGCGACTGCAGCCAGCTCACCGCTCAACAGTATGTCCATGCTTGCCTACACTCATGGCCTATTAAACATCATTCAGAACGATGAGTTGGTGGACGAATCAGCCGACAGCGATTACGCCAAGGCCTCACCGCAGGTGAAGGAAAATCTAAACATGCTGCTGCTACGCTTCGTCAAAAATCTAGATTTCTCTTAAATGCCATAAGAGTTGCTTATTGTTGCTAAAAACCGTGAAAAAAGGTTGCGTTACCCTGCCACCTTGCCTATTTTAGCTGCCTGAAATCACACAATTCTATACAGGGTATTTTTATGTCGGCACTAGTTCTTGATGGCAAGTCTCTCTCAGCAGCAACGGAGGCTGAACTCATTGAACGGGTAGCCGCCCTTAAAGCTAAAAATGGCGGGCAGGCACCTATCCTAGCAACTATTTTAGTCGGCGGTGACCCGGCCTCAGCGACCTATGTAAAGATGAAGCAAAACGCCTGCAAACGTATTGGGATGGACAGCACAAAAATAGAAATGGGTGAAGACACGAGTACTGAACAGCTGCTGCAAAAGATTCACGAGCTCAATGCCAACCCAAATTGCCATGGCATTCTATTACAGCATCCTGTGCCCTCTCAGATCGACGAGCGCGCCTGTTTTGACGCCATAGCACTAGCCAAAGATGTCGACGGCGTAACCTGCCTTGGCTTTGGTCGCATGGCCATGGGCGAGGAGGCTTTTGGCTCAGCCACCCCACAGGGTATTATGCGCATTCTTGAAGCCTACAATATAGAAACCTCAGGCAAGCATGCGGTTGTTGTCGGCCGCAGTCCTATTCTGGGTAAGCCAATGTCACTGATGCTATTAAATGCCGACGCGACGGTAACCATCTGCCATTCCAGAACCAAAAATCTACCCGAGCTAATTAAGCAGGCTGACATTCTTGTGGGAGCGGTTGGTCGTCCCGAATTTATTAAAACCGAGTGGATTAAAGATGGCGCGGTAGTGGTCGATGCCGGTTATCACCCCGGTGGCGTGGGTGATATCGAACTGGCACATCTAGCAGACAGGGTCAGCGCCTATACCCCCGTACCCGGCGGCGTAGGTCCCATGACGATCAACACGCTAATTTTACAATGTGTGGTTGCTGCAGAGAGAAGCCTGGCCTAAGACGCGCTGCTAATCTTGGCGATCATTGCGGCAATAGAATCTCTTGCATAGGGCTGTTGAATCGACCACATTTGTTCCGCGGTCTCTATATCCAGTATCTCTTTGTGACTATTGGTACCGCCTGCCTGACGCAGAGTCTGTTTGGTACGCAGCAGGAGCTCCTTGGGCAGGTCACGGATCTTCAGCGTAAAGGCTATTGCCGACGACACCAGATCACCGGCACCGACACATTTCCACGCCAGACCTTTGGCAACCGCCTCAGTCCCGCTCAATGACTGGGAAAAAAGCAGCATGCCCGCGGCGGTATCCCAAGCTGTCAACTGACGGAGCATCCAAGTATTGCCGCCACCTGGGTGCAGCCCCAAGCCAAAAAAACGCGGCTCAAATCGAGCGGTCTCGGTGACAATACGGACATCACACCCCACCGCCATGTTAAAGCCCGCGCCAACGGCAGGACCATTGACAGCGGCGATGGTTGGCAACGTACAGTTGGCAATACTTAAAAACCCGCTGTAAATAGCCTCTATCACAGCCTTGTTAGGCGTCAAATCCTGCAGCTGCCCACCCGCGCAAAACGCCTCACCGGCACCGGTGACGATTAATGCTTTCACCTCTGGGTGCGCCTCAGCCTGCTGTACATAGTCGCTAATGAGCGCGCAGACTTCGACTGTCAGCATATTGCGTTTATCGGGGTTATTCAGCGTTAATAGTGCGACATTATCGCGCACATCAAATAATACCAACGACATTTTTGAGGCCTTTAAATTTTAGTGGCACAAGGATACCATTACCCCGATAAGTAATAAATCAGGCGCTAACAATGATCCATGCAAACAGGCTCGTTGCCCATCGAGGTTATCAGTCCAAGTACCCAGAAAATACCGCTGTAGGCTTAAACCAAGCCATCGAGGCTGGCGCCCTTTTTATCGAACTGGACGTGCAATTTAGTCTTGACCAGCTACCGATTATTTATCATGACACCAATCTAGTGCGTGTCAGTAACCTCAACATTGAGGTCAGCAAGACGCTAAGAGCGGCATTGCTCAAGCACAGTGCCTATGAACCCAGTCGCTTGGGTGACCAGTTTATTGGCGAAAAAATTGCGCCACTGGAAATATTGGTAGATATTTTGCAGCGCAATCCGCTGGTCACTGCCTTTGTCGAAATAAAAGACGAGGCGATACAGCACTGTAGTCGTTCGCTTATCTTGCAAACCATTCAGGCTATCCTTGAGCCAGTTAGAGATCAAACTGTGATTATGAGTTTTGATTATGCGCTAGCACTAGCGGCTCGAGAGGCCCAATGGCCCCAGGTGGGGGTCGTATTGCACCGGTGGGAGCATCTCGATAACCCGTTAATTCGTCAGGCGCGGCCAGATTATATTTATGTTGATCATAAAATAATCCCCGCTGACTTTGCTTTAGAAACAGCCCAACAACTCACCAACTGCAAACTAGTAACCTATGAGGTGGGCGATATGCTGCTCGCTCAGCAGCTGCTAGGTCGCGGTGTCGACATGCTAGAAACCTTTGAGATTGCGTTGCTATTAAACGATACGACTCTTTAAAGACAGGCTAAAACGGCATCCTACTGACGCGACAACCATGCACTTTGTACCCGCCACCCGAACGGCTAATTGGACCAAGTCGATCCAATCACAATGAGCACTGTTCGCACGGCGAGTGTCGCGCAGACCGTACATCAGTGCCAAGGCAATGAATCACCCGCCCACATGAGCCAAGTCAGCAGGCGGGAGACACAGGGTTAGCCTAGGCCACTAAGCTAGCCTGACAGTTATTTTAGGGCGAGGTATTGACCGTGATATTGTTGTCGATCAACAGCTGGGCCGCAGCGGTATTATGATTCCAAATGGCATAGGTGCTACCGAGAACACCAGCGGTCGTGCCGTCCATCTTTGTCCAGACCGAATTGCCATCCACCAACCCGACGGTATCGCTCGCCGTTCCAAGCACCACTATCTGATGACGTTTCTCTGTGGCACCTAGGCTTGCCCAGCTATTACCACTAGCAGTTGGCGCACTGTTGAACTGATTCATGCCCGCCATATCAATGACATCCGATACGGCAATTTTGACTGTATTAACACTGCTGTCAGTTGCCAAATCAATCACCTCGATACTCTCGATACGACTGAACCCATCCGCTGTACTGGCACCGGTAGCCGTTACTTGCGTCAGATCCATATCGGTACCTGATAGCCTAATCGTGTCCATCCCAGCACCACCATCTATGCGGGCTAATTGAATTAGATTGTCACCCGCTCCAAACACATTTATCAGCGCGGTGACGTTGCTGGCATTTAAAATAAAGATATCATTTGCCACGCCACCCAGCATCACATCGGCCCCTCCACCGCCTGTCATGACGTCATTGCCCGCAACGCCAGTATAGGTTTCTGATGCCGTATTACCGGCTTGTGTGTCCGCACCGCTAATACCTAACTTGACCAGAGTCGCCGCAAACTTAGGCCCGCCAAAGACTAAATAGCTGCTGCCAGTCGAGGTGTTTCGGATATTGGCACCTGCAATCACGTCAGACAATCACGTCAGACAATCCGTCACTATTGATATCACCCGTAGTTCTACTTATTGTGGCTTGAAGAGCGGCATTGTGTCGCGCTATTCACAAATAAA
>Ga0209711_10000419_pt1 | contig 43202 bp, 56 predicted proteins | sample ArcticOcean_MG_C_7_FD_187441 | JGI IMG/M metagenome (GOLD analysis project Ga0209711, IMG submission 187441) | Marine microbial communities from western Arctic Ocean - ArcticOcean_MG_CB11_88 (SPAdes) (version 2) | ecosystem: Environmental > Aquatic > Marine > Oceanic | place: Arctic Ocean... | reverse complement strand
GCTTATTATTATAATTACATGTTTACATTATGATTTACACGAGTAAGCTATAGATAGTCAAGCACTTGAGAGTGATCTACGTTGTCTATTAATGTTTGTACAGCTTTGTATTTTAGCTCTGAAACTCTTACATAGTCGCTTACTCCTACTATACCTAGTACTTTAGCTATTTCTTTTGCAGAGTGCTTTTCGCAGTCTAACCCGTAAGATAATCTTAGTACTTCGTATTCTTTTATATTTAAATATTTTTTCATTAAACTTTTTAAATATATATTTAATAACTGTATATTGTAAGGTTCTGATTTATCAGCTATTTGATACATCATGTTCTCTTCATCATCATTAGTTACTTGAGCATCAATAGACATGAATATACTATTAAAAAATATTTCTACTAGTTTTTTGTCTTTTGGATTCTTACGCATCTCGCTTAACTTATGTTCAGGTATACGCATATCACCTCTATTAATATCTATTGCTCTTCGTATTGCTCCTTTGATTCTTTTACTAAAAAATGATTTTAAAGTTTTTTCTATATCTTCTGACTCATCTAACATGGCCCAGTCTAGCTTGTCTACTGCTAAAATAAGACCTTTGTTACCGTCTTGTATTAAATCATTTATACTTAACACGCCTGAGGCTTGTTGAGTTGTTGAGAATTTACGAGCTAAACTTTCTACTAATGGCATAAACTTTATTATCATCTCACCACGAGTGTACTTGATGTAAGTTTTATCATCAGGCATAGATCTTTTAACATCTTCCTTATATCTTATATAATTCTGTATATTGTATTTTTTCATATTCCATGTTTAGTATTTGTTTTTCGTCTTTTAACTGCTGTGTTAGTTTACGTTGAATTGTTCTTGTAGAGCAATCAAGTAGACCGGCTATTCTTGACCACGTTATCTTTTCACCGTCATGGTTTAAATCTAACATGCACTGATATATAGCCTCTTCGTCTACTCTGCTTGACCTACCTACTAGTTTACCAACGATACTCATTTTCTCGTTAGGAGTTAACCCGCTATAGTCTTTAAATATTACTTTACGTATCTTGTTTATTGGTGGTTCGCCACCAGTATTAAAGACATCGTCTATCATTTCTTGTAGCTTTTTGTCACTGATAAAAAAGGTAACAAAACCATTCTGTTTGTCAGCTATAAACTCATACACGTGAGATGGTAGTAAACCGTGCTCTTGATTTAAATAATATAAAACTAAAAAATGCCACTTCAAAGATCTATATGTTGTAATCTTTGCTTTGCTACGAAACAAGTGATAGCACTCGTACGTACCATTCTCATAGTAGCTATACAAAGCGGTTTCTTCAGTTGGTTTATCGTTGATAGGATCTTGCCGATACCTTATTCTTCGATCATTCAACCATTTCATGTTTCTGTTCTGTGACATTAGGGTCTTACTTTAGTACTATTAGGGGCTTTTGTCACCCTTGGTTTAGTAAAATTTTTAATTTTTGTTCTAATTCCGAAGGAATCATTACCTTCCATGTGTTTGTATAATTTTCTTCTTTTCATATGGTCTAAATATTAATTGTTCGTCTTTTGCGGCAACTGTGTGCTTTTCTTGTTCATAATAATTCCAATAAGCTGTAACGCTACAATCTGGAACTTTGTAATGGTCTGGCATACATTGAGGAGGTTCTGTAAAAGTATCTCCCGGTATTGTGGGTGGTAATTGTTTTAAAACTTCTGCGCATTTTATTATTGTTAAGTGTGTTTTTTTATATCTTTTAGTATATTCTCTACCTAGTGCAATCATGTGATCATATAACCACATGTATTGACTAGCGTTTTGCCTACACCATATAGTAGACGGATGATTGTAATGAGCTTTTTTATAAGGTACATTATCTCCGTTGCCGTAATGATGATGAGCCGTACAAAGCATTTGAGCTGATTCTAAGATCATTTTAACCACATGCTTATTGTATTGTATCTGTGCAGCCTTTGCAGGATCAGAGTCTAAATAAAATATATTCATCTATATCTAGTTTTATTAACTCTATTGTAATGAGCATCTAATAATAAGTGTACTACTTCTTCGCTTATCATGTTATCGTTGTATAACTGGTATATTAACTTACTCATAGTTACGAATAGTTTTAAACATTGGGTGTCTGTAACTACCTGCTGGTGTACGTTCGAAATATGTAAACGTAGCGCGTTTGCCGATATAGTCACCTATATTGTCTAGTATATTAGCTAAATCTTTGTAGTTATAGCCTTTACCTGGAGGACAACCGAACTCTATACCATCGTCATCTAGCATTAAGAACTTACCAAGAGTACCTTCACGCTTACCTTTGCCTGTCTCGTAACCTACGATGAAAGCTTCCGTATCGTGAAAGTCTTTGAACTTTTGCAAGTTGTAAGAACGTTTACATTCATAAGGCTTGTCTAGTCTTAGAATAGAACCTTCGTAACCTTCATCTAGGTTAGCTTGATGCTGTATATTAGCTTGATCTTGAGTTATACGTGTAGTATATACGTGTTTAACACAGTAAGAATACATGTCAGAAGTAGTTAGTTGATCTTTTCTGTAGCTGTAAGGCATATTTAATACAGTTTCTATGTAGTCATAACAATGAAATTGTACTAATTTAGATGCCTCATCTCTGTCAGATGGCGTTGGTTTAGTCTTTCTGACTAATGATATGATCTTATTAAAATCGTCTTTTAGATCATGATTATACAGCTCACCGTCAAGTATAATATCAGGGTGTTGCGTAAAGAAATAATGTAATGAATTAGTAATGTGAGCTATGTTAAGCCACGGTTTACCTGTACGTGAAAAAGCTTGTACTTCATTATTGTCGCCGAGTTTAATTACACAACGAACGCCGTCAAGCTTAGGTTGCATATACACTTTCTCGGACCAGTCGACAGGTTTTTTGTCAACTTTGTATGCGAGCATTGGTTTTATCATATTATTTATAGTTTTTAAGTTTATCTTCTGTTTTTTCTATTTGCACTTGTATTTCAGCGCATTTATTATATTTTTCTAATTTTAAATTGTAATCTAAAGACGTTAATAAATTAGCTAAAGTTGTTAATAAAGATTCTTCAGTCTCTTCATCAAGAGTAAACTTCCAGTCTTTTTCATCATCTACAATTTCTATTTTCATGTCAGGCATGTTTTCTATAACTAGCTTTGCTACTCTTTGTGATATTCTTTCTATTTCATCGTTTGTCATATATATATTATCTAAGTTTATTCGTATTTTGTTTGTAAAAGCTCCAGTCTGTGTAGTCCATATCGCTGTTATATTTTTCTATAACTTTATTTACAGGTAATACAAATGTATTTCTAGACTCATAGTTATTATAACAACTAATCCATACGTTAGGTTTACCTGTCCATAATATATAAGTGTAATGATGCTCTATGCTTTCTACACTAGGATAAAGATATTGACTGTTGTAGTGAAAGTCTTTAACTAAGTGTGAAGCTATTCTTGATCCATCATTAAATTGTGTGAATCCTTGATCATTTTGCATGTGATTAATCCAGTTAGCTAGCTGAACGCCTTGCCATTGAGGATAACCATCATGATGTAAATACATGTTTACATAGCTTCTGTCACTTAGTAAAGAAGGTTCACAAGCAAATCCTAGTTCGTTGTTTTCGGCTTCTTGCCTGTCTACAACCATTGTTAAGTTTCTTGTACTCATTTTTATTTATTTAATATTAGGTGCGCGGGAAGGATTCGAACCTCCGACCTCTAGGTTATGAGCCTAGCGAGCTGACCATCTGCTCTACCGCGCAATTCTTTTTGTTATTCTTCAATTGCTGGAATAACATTAAAGCAATCTTCTACATAGTCACATACAGTTTCATTGATCTCGTCTACGTCAGTAAACTCTATGTTAGACAGCTCTAGCTGATTGTCATAGTTGATTTCAAAATCATAGCTGTAAGAGCTTGTTTCGTCAAAGCTTATTTGCTGCAAAGCTTGATGCACAGCTTCTCTTATGTCATCTATTTGAGAAGGATATAGCTCAGGTTTGTTAACGTTTGCTAGTTTTTTGTTTGCTTCTTTTAAGTCATCTTTTAATACTTTAGCATTTAATTCTACAGAGTTTAGTGTTGTTTCTAACTCACTTACTTTTAATTCTAGTTCTTTTTTGTTCATATTATATATTATATAGTGTTAAATTTCTCATTCCGTGATTTCTTTTGCAAAACTCTACAATATATATAAGTCTAGCTAGTGGATCGTTTATTAATTCTCTAGCATAACAAATAGCTTTTATAGTTCTTAGCTTACCATCATCCATTACAGTCCATCTTTCTTCGCGTTTATACTTTTTGTTTAGTTGATATATTCTATCGCTTGAATCACATCTTCTAACATAACCTGAAGTATAAGACGCTAATTGATCACCGTTAGGTAAAACAAATTGTCTTGTGCCATTATTCTTTTGTCTATTAGTAGTCATTTCTTTGATATTGTACTCTACGTACATTCTTTTAGCAAATAAATCTACTAATTCTGCACGTCTTTGGATCCAGTCCATGTTTTCTTGATTTAAATTTCTCATAATTTCATTTCTGTTAATTTTGCAATGTAATTCCATACTTGCAGTTCTACTTTTGTACCTTGGTACACCATTTCTAATTCTTGTTGTGTAATTCCGCCTGTTTTTCCGTTTTTAACATCGTCTTTAAGACTACTTACTTCGAAATTTAACAATGTGACTTTTGCGAATGCTTTGTCTCTTGCTCTTACGTAAATTTCTTCGTTACTGTAGTTCATTATTCTACTTTGTTAAATGCATCACCTAGAAAATCTAGATCACATGAATTCATAATATCAAACGCGTCACCATATTTTACTTCCGTAAAGTAATACTCGCTACTAAGCGCTCTGATTAAAGCTTCGTGTTGAAACTTTCTATTGTCTTTGCCGTATTGTTTGTCAATACTTGTTTTGTACTCAGGCTTTAGCCTTTCGTAAAGATTTAATTTGTCCATTTGTTTTTATTATATTATCAATTATTATTCGTGTTTGTTATGTATTTCATCTGCTACATTTTCTAAAGCTAATTTATAGCCATAGTTTTTTGCCATTTGCATTAGTAAGAAGTCATTTGTTCCATGGTTTGCTTGTGCAAACATATCTAATACCTCTTCTCTAGGCGTAGCCACGATGCCGCGATCTAACATCTTTAATTCTTTGTTAATGTACTCTGTTACTTTGTTCATAATTTAATTTTTTAGTGGAAGTGGGCGGAATCGAACCGCCGTTAGACTTGACAACAATGCTTTCGCTTGACAACAATGTCTGCTTACCTTATCACTCCCGTTAGTAGCTAGCAATTCACTTATGTATGAGAATCCATCATCTAACCTATTTTTCATGGTTAGCTTCAAACTCATCTAATTAAGCTACTCGTCTAGCTACTTACGTCGCCAAGCACGGTGCACGGATGCACTGACTTCTTGGCTGACAATTTGTATTGTATTACCTGTTTTGTGCTCGATAATAGGCACATAGGAATATGTCTGTGTTGTACTACAAGGCATACAGGTTTTATAACCTAATTCGATTCGCACTTCGTGCACATTACTTCCACATTTACAATACATAGTTTATTATTTATTTGTTACATTTATATTATCAATTTGAAATCGTATTTTGTTTGTGTGGAAATCTCTCTTGAGATAAATACATATACTCGATAGCTTTAGCCATAACGTAATCATGTAAGTCGTTGTAAGAATCACCTTCAACGTGTTGATCTGCTATTTGCCAATGTATACTATCATACATTAATTCTTTAGTGACGTCAGCAATACCTTGTGCTATTTCGTCTATTTCTTTCATTTTACTCATATTTTAAATTTAGCTGCGACTTCTCTTATTTCTGCTTTATCATCAGCGTCCATTCCAGGTGTCTGTTGTGCGTACATTCTTAGTACATAGTGTACAAAAGTACAATCGTTTTCTGTTAATTCTATTTTCATTTAGTATTTTATTTTAGATTCTACTTCTGTTATTAGATCATTAAATATAAATTGAACTGAGTTGTGAGTTTGATCACAATCTTCTATTACAAATGCTAGTATAGATTTAGATATAGATGCAAAGTCGTTAAGTTCATACATTTCAACAAAATATTCAATAGTTTCTGGATTCCAGTATAGTTTTTCTTGATTCATAGTGTTTGTTTTATTAATTTTAATTCTTTGATGTCAAATTTCTTGTGTGTTTCTTGCCACATACGGTTGTGAGTGAACTTTCTAGCTTTTGAGAAACTAGATTTCTGTCTTGTTACAACTTTGTTGTACTCTGCGTCAGTCAGTCCACTACACGTTCCGTTGAGGAGAGTTAGACGTCTATGCCCGTCTGCTCTGATTTTTTTCTGTGCTTCAACATAGGCGCACAATTCTTTCATATTACTTGGACTAGACATAAGACCAGAATGAAGGCGTGTGTTCTACATAAGTAAGACCTTTGTAATTGAACCACTCAGTGATACCTTCTTGATCATTATCTGAATCATAAATGAAAGCGAATCTTTTTGGTAATTCACCTATATTATAACCTTTGTAAGTTACGTTATTTAATTTAATAGTTGATGAATTAATGAATTTAATTTTTTGCATAGTATATTTATTATTTGTTATTTGTTACGTCTATATTATCATATAGTTTTTGTATTATGTTTGTAAACTATTTGTAGTCTACATTTTCTCCATCCAGTTAGCGATATTCTGTCTGAATTTCCACTCGTTTTGTCTGTATTTCGCGTCAGTACACCATCTTCTCCATGATTTACTTACAGATTTTTCACCGAATTTTAACTCGAACTCTTCTACTTGTTTAAGTTTCGCGTCGATCTGTTCTTGAGGGTAATCTTTAAATTTAGTAGAAGTCATAGTATATATTTAAAACTGTTGATCTTTCGTTACTAGTTAATTCACTGTAACATTTATTGTATTTTCTGTAACTTATTTTAAGTAAGGTAGTATTCATGTGTGACATATTATTATTTATTAGTTGATTTATAGAACTCTATTCTGTTAAGAACATCTTGTCTAGTTATTTTATTTTCTGATTGTTGTATTATGTAAGAAGTCATATCGATTTCTTTACCGTTATCACAGGTTAGTGTATATTTCATATTATTATAGTTTTATTATTATTTCTTCATATAAATAATCTTGAATCATTTCATTATATTTTTCTCGACAGTCAGTTTCTGGATTGAATGGAAATTCTGATTTGATTTGATTGATTAAATTTTTCATTTGAATATTATTTATTAATTATTGATTACGTATATATTATCCATTCTGAATCGTATTTTGTTTGTATTACCCGTATATTCCGAAGGAAGTTGGAGCACCGTTTACAAAAAGATTAAACAATATCATTAGTGAACAAGTTATTATTAGTGTGACTGAAGAGTATACTACTACTCCTGTAAGTATATTTAATACTTTATTGTGATGAAATTTTCTCATAGTTTAATTATTTATTTATTGTTAGTTGAAGTTGTGAGAATCGAACTCACATGAACCATTACTTCATTTTTCCTCATCAGTTTGTGTACCACTCGGGTTCGATGAGTCACCCTTTTTTGAAGTATATTATACTTCCATTAATTCTCTGACTAATACAGGAACTGAAGTTGAAGAAGTATATGATTTATACTTAATGAAACAGTTCATAGTTTCAAGTTTAGACTTCATTACTTCATACACTTTATCGTGATTATAAGTTACTGATTTTCCATTTTTGAATACTACATTGATAGTAGTGTTTTTTCCGATTAAAGATTTTCTGATTACAAATCTTTTTGAATTTAATTTTGACATAGTTTATTTATTTAAGTTATTATTATTATTAGTTTGTTAGTTACATTTATATTATCAATACTGTTTTGTATTTTGTTTGTATTAATTTGTTATTTTGTATTTTATATAATTAGTATTTAATAGTTTAGTTATATTATGTTTTTGATATTGAGATAATATAATTATTTTATTATTTAAAGATTTAATATTGTAATGATTATTTGTTAGAATATTAATAGTTTTTTTAATTTGATATTTGTTTGTAGTTAGTTTGATATTATATAGTTTTAATTGGTTACATTTATATTATCAATAGATATCTGTATTAAGTGTGTATATTAGTTTAGTAGTTAGATATGTCATGATGTCATACCACAATGTGTCAATGTGTCATACATATTAATATATATTATTAACAGTAATGTCATGACAATCTGTCATATACACAGTCGAGTGTGGTGATGTGGTGGCAATACAGTGTGGAGTAGGACGGAGTATACTCTTCCGACAGTCTTGCAGTGTCAGGCTAATGTGTTACAACTATATTATCAGAGTGAATATGTATTGTGTATGTGTGAACGAGTGAGTATGTATAGCACAACACCGAAATCCTAGGTAAAAACACAGAATGCCATCAGGAAGGGGCATGTAAAAGTCGTATATATGGAAAGTAAAACAAGAAAGCAATGGGGACCCGCCAAATTTAAAAACGATTTTCCTAAAAAAAATTATAGTAGAAATTAAGTTGCAGCGCTATACCCCTATGTACGTGACGTTTTTTTAAAACAGGACATAAGCCTTATAAGAAGTATAAGTAATAGGCTATTGTCACACTATATGTAAATAAAGTGGTATTCCTGTAAGTATATATAGTATACATATAACAAGAAAAACACACATAAATGGCTAATATAACAGCATATCCTACTGGGACTAGTCCTAAGGCTACAGATTTGCTTCTTGGTACAAAGATACCATCAGCTGACTCAGATGACATGCCTGTTACACAGAACTTCACAATAGGTGGTATAGGTTCGTTAATTAATACGGGTTTTACTGGAGGATATAAATCATACACAGCATCGTTAATTCAAACAGGTGCATCGGCTCCAGTGGCTACAGTACTTCAAAATACTACAGGTGGAACATTTACGTGGTCATATATTAACAACGGTCAATCTAGAATAGCAGTTTCAGGTATAACGTTACCTGCCAACAAAGTAGCTATATTTCTGTCTTCCGGCAATGGAGACCAAGGTATAGGTGGAATAATAACTACCACTACTCAAATAGACGTTGATCAATTTAGTTCAGGTGGCGGCGGTCCCGTAGATGGTATGTCAGCTGGTACTTCAATAGAAATAAGAATATACTCATAACACATGGCAAGAATAAGTACGTACCCATATAGTACGGTTGTTACTGATAATGACGCCTGGATAGGCACGAATGCAAGTAATCGCACCACAAAACAATTCACTGCATCAGCGGTAGCGGCTTATCTTAATCTTAACTCTAAAGTAAGTGTTGGTGGTCAAATGATATTTACATGGTCTGACACACAAAACGGTGGAACAGGTACTGTCTCTAAAACTGGTGGCGGTGGATCTGGAGCAGGTTTTAATACTTTAACTGAATTAAGATTTTCTATTAAAGAAAAAAGTGGACAAAGAGTTGTAGAATTTTTAAACTACTTAATAGGAACAGATATATTAATTGGTCAAGGTGATCAGATAAGTCAATTTGGACATTACAAATTAGATACGTATACAGTAGATCCGGCAACATCCAGCTACTATATAGCAACAATAACATACATCGGAGGAAACGGTACCGTAGCGCAGCAAGGTACTCAGTACACTGTTATAGATTTTAATATATCGGGTGGTGGAGATGTAAACTTAAAACAAAACTTTAATGCATCCAATCAATGGGTGATTAATAATACAACAGGCAAAGCAGAACCATCTGTAACGTTAATTAATAACGGTGGAGATGAAATATACGGATCAGTTGAATATACTAACGCAACAACAATAACAGTCGACTTTAACAGCAATATAGCAGGGTCATCAATTTTAAACTAAACTAAACTAATAAAAAAAAACTATGGCAATTAAATATTACGCTAATATTGAACTGATAGGCTCTAATATAGCACTTAACTACAACGAATTATTACTACCAGTAATAGATCAAGAAACGTCAGCCCCTGCAACAGGAAATGAAAAAGCAGGTCAGCTGTACATGAATACAACAGATAATAAGATGTATTTTTATAGTGGTTCTGCTTGGGTAAGTATGGATGGATCTGCGTCTGGCGTTTCTAGTGTAAACACAACAGATGGCTCATTCATTGATTTAACCCCAAATACAGCCTCAACTGGCGCAGTGACCGTTACAGCAGATCTTTCTGCAACAGGTACACCAGGAGGCACTACCTTCTTAAGAGGTGATAATGTTTGGGCAACACCAGCAGGATCATATACTTCTTGGAGTTTAGAAGGAGACAACGCTACAACAGTAGATATAACTGATGGCTTAAGAGTAGATTTCGCAGGAGGTGCCGGTATAATTACTGCTGTATCAGCTGCAACTCCAAATGAATTAAGTATCGCGGTAGATTACGCAGGTGCTGATTCACTTGTTATGGCAGCTGCAGACGCAACTGCTCCAGATTTAGATGACTACATATTAGTAGGAACAGATTCTTCAGACGATGGCTCTACTAGAAAAGCTCAAATTACAGATATACTAGAATTAAAAGCAAATTACGCTGGATGGTCAATATCAGACGGAACTACCTCACAAACACTAGGAAGTGGCCAAACACTTACGGTTAGTGGAAAGGCTCAAGATGCAGCTAATGCAGGTATTTTACCAGTTGTTAGCGCAACAGATCAACTTACACTAGAACTTGATCTTAGTAAGATACAAACAGTAGCTGCTTTAGATGATCCAAGCACAGATTATATTGTATATTGGGATGAGAATTCTGATAAAAACCAAGTAATACCCGCTGAGGATATTCATTTAAACGATTGGGGTGATGCTATATCAACTATTGATATGGGCGGCAATAAAATTTTAGATGTTGCTGATCCTACTTTAGCTCAAGATGCTGCTACAAAAGCTTACGTTGATAGTTTAGTTACTGGAGGTTTAAGTTTTAAAGGAACATTTAACGCTAGCACTGGTTCTATCGTATCAGGAAGTAATTCAGGTTCTTTCTTATATAACTGTCCAGGTGGCGCAGGAACAAGAGTTGCTGTAGCTGTTGGTGATTACTACGTAGTTGCAACGGCTGGTTCATTTTATTGTTCTGGTTCTGCATTAGACGTTGGGGATTCGGTAATAGCTACAGCTGCCGCTGCTGCAGATTCTTCAGTAGTAGCTGGATGGTCAGTAGTACAAGCTGACGAAGGTGTGACTGATTTCTCAAGTACATTTGGAACATTTATAACAGGTACAACTAATACAAACGCTGTTGGCGCGGTTAGTGTAGGTACTGTAGATTTAGTAAATAATGGTTCAGGTGGAACACCAAGTAGTTCTACGTTCTACGCTGGTGATGGAAACTGGAGATTACCTGCTAATGATGACACTGGTATAACAGGTGTTACGCTAGCCGTAGGAACTTCAACAGGTCAAGCAAATGTATTAGAGGAAAGTATATCAGGTAGAGAGTTAACTTTAACTTCTAATAAATATGCTGGTGGTAGTAACGCAGGTTATGTACCAATTGGTGGTTCTGCTTCTACGTTCTTACGTGGTGATGGTACTTGGGTTACTCCTACAGATACAGATAGCGTAACAAGTGTTGCAGCTTCTTCAGTTGATAATAAAAAAGGTATTGCTGTTTCACCAACAACCGGTGCTGTTGTTGTCGGCTTAGATATTGCCGGTCTTACACAAACTACTGAAGCAGCTGTAAACTTTGATGACACTTATCTAGTAATTAATGATGATTCTGCTGATGCAAATTATAAAATAAATCTTGAGGACTTTTCACAGATAAATACTTTTAAGTCTGGGACAATAACAGCTTACGGAGCTGTAACTCATAGTTTAGGTAGTTTTGATGTAATGGTTCAGATTTATGATGAAACTACAAAAGATACAATAAACATGGAGGTAGAAAGAAATTCAATAGACCAAGTTACTCTTTCTGGTACTGGTACTTTCCCTTCAGGTGGGGTTATAGTATTAGTAAACAGAATGAGATAATAAAATTCAATTTAATTTAATTAATAAATAAACTAAATATAAATGGCTATAATATATTATGCAGATCAAGATGTAAAAGGCACGTTGACCACCGGGGGAGTTATAACCTCTGGTGGTGTCATAACGGCACCAGGGGGTACTTCTACCCAATGGAATACATCTTATGATAATATGATTACTGGATTAGCTGTAACAGGAACTAATACAAAAACGTTAACAGCTACTCAACAAGACGGGGGTACTATTACAGCTTCTTGGGCAGACGAATCAGGAAGTAACAATTATTTGACCAGCTTAAGTTTTAATACTACTAGTGGTATATTAACAGCAGCAAGACAAGGTTTAAGTAGCGTAACAGTAGATCTCGATGGAAGATACGTTACATCTTCAGGCGTAACATCTGTAGCTACATCAGGCACAAAAAACGGACTAACACTAACTGGAGGTACTATTACTTCTACAGGAACTATAACATTAGGTGGAACTCTTGCTATTAACAATGGCGATTGGTCAGGTACAGATCTATCAATTGCCAACGGAGGTACAGGTGCTTCTTCAGCAACATCAGCATTAGGTAACTTAGGAGCTGCAACTATTGGTAAATCAATGTTCACGCTTGCAAATCCAAGCGCTATAACTTTCCCAAGGTTTAACGCAAATAATAGCGTTACCGCGCTAAGCGCTAGTGCGTTTAGAACAGCAATTGGAGCAGGTACTTCATCCTCAACAGGTACAGTTACAAGTGTAGGGTTAACTTCTCAAGGAGATGCAATAGCAATTATAGGTACGCCTGTAACAACTAGTGGAAACTTAGGTATAACTTTTCAAGGTGATACAACTGATTATATAAATGGAGAAGGTGATTTAGTATCTTTTCCAAGTATACCACAAGGTGATATCACTGGTGTAACCGCGGGAACCGGTTTGGGAGGTGGTGGTACAAGCGGAACAGTAACTTTAACAAACTCAGATAAAGGTTCTTCACAAAACATATTTAAAAACATAGCTGTAAGCGGGCAATCAACCGTGGTAGCTGATAGCAATAATGACACGCTTACTTTTGTTGCAAGTGGTGGAATGACTATTACAACTAACGCTACTACAGATACTATTACGTTTAATCCAAATGATAATAACGATAACTTTTATCTTGATGGTATAAGTAAATCAGGAAATACACTTACGTTTAGTGTATTAGGTACTACAAACCAAACGTATACATATGGCTCTAATGCTTTTAATAGCACTACAATAGCAACAAACAATGACCAACTTACTAATGGAGCTGGGTATACTACAAACACAGGAACTGTAACAAGTGTAGGAATTTCTCATGGAGGAAATGCATTTAACACAGGTTCAGCAGTAACTACATCAGGTACACTTGCTATTACAATGGCAGGATCTGCTTCTCAGTATGTAAATGGTGCAGGTAATTTAACTACCTTCCCGAGTATACCTCAGGGTGATATAACTGGAGTTACCGCAGGTACAGGTATGACAGGTGGTGGTACTTCAGGTTCAGTAACACTAAACGTTATAGGAGGAACAGGTATTACCGCTAATGCAAATGATGTGGCTATAGATTACTTAGGTTCTGATTCTCTTGTTATGGCTGCTCCAGGTGGATCTACTCCAGATGGTGATGATTATATGATTTACGGATCTGATTCTTCTGATGATGGTTCTTCTTTAAAGACTCAATTTGTAGATATACCTTTAAGCATATTTTTAAATGATTCAGGTTTTACATCATTTGCTGAACCAGGTATATTCTCTGGTGGAGGAACACCTACTTTAGCATCAGGTGTTACAGGTCCGGAGATTCGTACATTAATTGGCGCAGGTACATCAAGTAGTGCAGGAGTAACATCTATAGCAACAAGTACAGGATTATCTGGTGGTACAATAACAAGCACTGGAACTTTAACTAACACAGATAGAGGGTCATCACAAGCTATATATAAAAACTTTACAGCAAGTTCAGGTGGAACAGCCACAGCAAACAGTAACAATGACACTTTAACTATTGCAGCTGGTAGCAATATTACTACGGTTAGATCTGGTGATACAATAACTATTAACGCTACTACTGATGGGCAAGGTGTAACATCTGTTGCAACAAGTGGTACTGTAAATGGAATAACATTAACTGGGGGGACAATAACCTCTACAGGAACTATTACTTTAGGTGGATCAGTTAGTATTAATAACGGAAACTGGTCAGGTACAGACTTATCTGTAGCAAATGGCGGTACTGGATCAAGTTCTGCGGCTGGCGCAAGGACTAACTTAGGAGTTGTCAATGATACAGGTATTCCCGCAATTTTATCTAATGGTAGTGTACCAAGTTTAAATTCAGGTATATTAGCATCTGAGGTTAGAAGTTTAATAGGTGCTGGAACCTCGTCCTCAACAGGTACAGTTACAAGTGTAGGTCTTTTAATGGACGTGGATGATGCTATATCAGTATCTGGCTCACCAGTAACAGGTTCAGGAACTTTACAATTACAATTTGAAGGAGATAACGCACAAGTTATATTAGGTTCTGGAGAATTAGGAGATTATTTTACAGGTACCACAACTGCTACTAACGCACAGACATTCTCAAACAAAGGTGGTAACATATCACAATGGACTAATGATTCAGGATATGTAACGTCCTCAGGAGGTTCAATGTCTACCTGGATTTTAAAAGAAGGAAATGGTACAGAAACAAGTACTGTTACAAATGGCGAAACAGTAACTTTTGCACAGGGTAATGGTATACAATCTGAACTTACTTCTACTTCAAGTGGAGGAACATTAACTATAACTAACACAAAACCTAATATTGTTCAGACAACAATAACAGGTAATGCAGGTTCTGCAACTGTGTTGCAAACAGCAAGAACTATAGCTGGTGTTTCATTTAATGGTTCAGCAAATATATCTTTAAATAATAACGCTATAACTAATGGTCAAGGGTATACTACTAATACTGGAACTACTACCGCAAGCAATGCACAAACCTTTATAAACAAAGGTGGTAACATATCTCAGTGGACAAATGACTCTGGGTATGTAACATCTTCAGGAGGATCAATGTCTTCTTGGATTATTAAAGAAGGTAATGGAACAGAGAGCACTACAGTTACAAATGGAGAAACATTTACTATAGCTCAAGGAGTAGGAATTACATCTGAAATGACTAGTACTTCAAGTGGAGGAACTATACAAATTACTAACACAGGTAATACCACTATAGGGACCAACGACGATATTACTCTTAATAACGCGTCAGTTCTGCAAACGATGAATTACACGCAAGGTGTTTTAACCTCATTTGCCAGTAGAACGTTAACTTTAGCTAACTTAGGATATTCTGGTGCAGCTAACGCAAACTACATTACTAATAATAATCAACTTACCAATGGCGAAGGGTATACAACAAACACTGGAACAACAACCGCCTCTAATGCACAAGCTTTTACTAATAAAAGTGGTAATATTAGTCAATGGACTAATAACTCAGGATATACTACTAACACAGGTACAATAAGCAGTATAGCTGCAACAACCAACGGTAATTCTTTAGAAGGATCTAACACGCTAACAGCAAACGGCACGCTGACATTAACCTGGAAAGGCAATACCGCTTCTTACGTAAGAGGTGATGGTTCGCTGGCTACTTTTCCAAGTATACCACAAGGTGATATTACAAATGTTACCGCAGGAACTGGTATGACAGGTGGCGGTAGTTCAGGTTCAGTTACATTGAATGTGATTGGAGGGGACGGTATAACGGCTAACGCAAATAATATTGTAGTTGATAGTACAGTTGTAAGAACATCTGGTGCACAAAGTATTGCTGATATAAAAACATTTACAAGCTCACCAATAGTACCTACTGTTGGTAACAGCGATGATTCTCAAAAAGCAGTAAACTCTGAATGGGTAACTAATAATTTTAGTAATAACCAAGGTGATATAACAAATGTTACAGCAGGGACAGGTATGACAGGAGGCGGCTCTTCAGGTTCAGTTACATTAAATGTAATTGGCGGAGACGGTATAACGGCTAACGCAGATAATATTGTCGTAGATGGCACAGTAGTAAGAACATCAGGCACACAAAGTATTGCTGGTACAAAAACATTTACAACAACACCTATATCTGTAACAAGGGCAACAGCAGATAGTTCTACTTACTTAGCTACAACTGCGTTTGTAAAAAATCAAGGCTATACTTCAAACGTAGGAGATATAACTGGTGTAACAGCAGGCACAGGCTTAAGTGGTGGAGGATCGTCTGGAACGGTATCATTAGGTGTGGATCTTAACGAGTTAAATGACATTGATGGAGATGATCCAGAAATAAAAGATTTTGTTGTAGTTTCTGGCGAAGATGAAAGCTGCAGGATTAGTTATAGCGATGCGGTTTATGAAATAAATCAAGAATTACAAACACTACCTAACTTTCAGCAAACTCAATTTACAAGTAATTTTCTTGACTCTTCATCAAGCACGTCTTACTTTATGATACCATTTAATAACAACATTGAATCTACTTCAAATCAATATTATAATAATATTCCCGCTGCTGCTAACGGTAGAGTTGAAAAAATAATGTTAATGCATACTTCTGGCAGCATGAGCACCTCTTTTACTACGCAGTTAAGAGTTTTAAAAAATGGAATTACAGCCGCTACGTCAGGAGAACTAACGCCCTCAAACGGTGCTAACGATGGAAGTTACGTAGAATACGATGCAAACGTTAGTTTTTCAAAAGGAGATAGATTAAGATTTGCATATCAAAAAAGCGCAGGTAGTAAATACTGGCAAGGCGCAAGTGCAATAGTAGTATTGTCATTTAAATCAGTGTAAAACAAACAATTAACAAGTGATAATATAAATATAACCGGCTCGGGAAGAGCAATAACCAATGTCTAATTTAAAACCAAAACCAATGACATTATTTTACCAGACTAGTACGTGGAATAGTCAACCACAAATTACGGAAGAAACCAAATCAATTTGGGAGCATGTTGCTCAAAAAAAGAACTGGAGAATAGTTCATTTACCAAATGGATTCTACCAAACAGAATACCTAGATCCAAAAAAAGAAGAAAGTTGGATCGACGTAACGAGACGCGAAACAATTGAAGGTGCTGAATCAGCAATAGATGCTTCAATTAACCATTATGAGAAAAAATTAGCTCATATTCGTGGACCACAAGTCGTTAAAACCTTTAAGTAAACTATCAATTTAATTTAATCTAATCAAATATGGACGGAATCGTCAAAAATCTTAGCTTTGGAGACGAAGCTAAAAACAAAGTGTTTAAAGGAATAGAACAACTCACAAAAGCTGTTAGCTCCACGTTAGGAGCTAGCGGTAAATGTGTTATCATGGAAGACAATAACGGAAACCCTATTATTACAAAAGATGGTGTAACGGTAGCTAATTCAGTGATATTAAGAGACCCCGTAGAAAACATGGGTGCTACTTTATTAAAAGAAGCAGCAAGAAAAACAGTAAGAGAAGCTGGTGATGGAACTACAACAGCTACGGTGTTAGCTCATTCAATAATGAAACATGCTTATGAGGACGCTAGTTCTAAAGACAGTTTCAGAGAAATGAAAGACGGTATTTCATCAGGAGTTGAAAAAGTTATAGATTATTTAAAATCTATATCTATACCTGTAGAAGGAAATATGATAGATGATATAGCAACTATATCTACAAACAATGATAAGCAATTAGGCACATTAATAGCTGACGCTTTTAGAGCAGTTGGTGAAACAGGTGTTGTAACAATGGAACCATCAGATGGTGGAGTTACTGAAGTTGAAATTGTTGAAGGTGTAGAATATCATAAAGGATTTTGTCATGGAGAATTCATAACAGATAAAGAAAAAAACATATCAGAATTAGATAATGCTTTAGTTTTATTGATGGATTCAAAAGTAGATTCTATAAGACAAGTGCAACCAGTGTTGGAGCACGTTATCAAAAAAAACAAAGCCTTATTAATAATAGGTGACATTGAAGCAGGAGTACTATCTGCTTTAGTTATGAACAAGAAAAAAGGCAACATTAAAATAAACGTTGTTGAACCGCCTGCATTTGGATTAAGAAGAAAAGAAATTTTTGGAGATCTATCCTTGCTAACAGGGGCAACAGTTATAAATGAAGATTTAGGTGACGACCTTAGCGCGATACAAGTAGATTATTTAGGTAGCTGCGTTAAATCAACATCAACCCAAGATCAAACAATTATACAGATACATGAAGCTTCTGATGAGGTTGAAGATATAATTGCTACTATAAAAGAAGATTTAAAAAATAAAAACAAACCTCATATTCAAGTTGGGTTAGAACTAAGATTAGCTAGATTAAGCGCTAAAGTTGCTGTAGTTAAAATAGGTGCTAATTCTGATATTGAATTAAAAGAAAAAAGTGATAGAGTTGAGGATGCTATTTGTGCTACAAAAGCTGCTATTAAAGAAGGCATTGTACCAGGAGGAGGAATCGCTTTATTAAATGCTTCTAACATATTACAACCAATTTCTATTGGGGAAAAGATATTATTAAAAGCTATTAGGGCACCTTTTTTCACCTTACTAGCAAACGCTGGTATAGTTTTAACATCTGAAAAAACCGATTATTTGAAAAAATCAAAAGGTGAAGGATTAGATGTGGTTACAGGAAAAATGGTAAATATGGTGGAATTAGGTATTATAGATCCTTTGTTGGTAACTAAAAGTGCTTTAATAAACGCAGCTTCCGTGGCATCAACAATATTATCTACTGATTGTGTAATCAATAATATGAGAATAGATGAAAGCAATAGGTAGAAATTTAATAATAGAAAAAATAGAAGAAGGAACCACCGAGACAACAGGTGGTTTACTTTTAGCAGGATTACATAGAGACGATATAAGATACGTTAAAGCCAACGTAATAGAAGTAGGAGATGAAGTTATGGGTTTAAAAAAACAAGACCTTATATACTACGATAGACATGCTGGTCACAAGATTGAAATAAGCAATAAATCATACCACGTAATTAAAACACAAGATGTGGTTGTTGTTTTATGAAAAAGCTAGAAGCAGGAGATTTAAAAGATATGAACTTGCTAAAACATTACCGTATAATACGCAAATGGGCTTGTAAAAACAACAACTTACGTGAGTCTGATTTAGAACTATTAATATATTTAGATTGTATTGATTTATTTACTAAAAAAGATTTTGAAGCAGGTGTGTATTCCTACAGCTGGGATAATAGAAGATGGGCTAGGCTTATAAAAGAAGATTGGATTACTGTTTGGAGAAAAAGAAATAGAACCACTCAAACATATAATATATATAAAATATCTTTTAAAGGTAAGCAATTGATAAATAGGATTTATAAAACAATGTTGGGTAAAGAAAAAATTCCAACTAGTTCTAGAAGAAATAAAATAATGAAAGGTAAAACATATATGGATAAAGTTTTAATAACTTCTATAAAAAATGTAAATACCGATAAAAACAAATAACTATGGCAGGAGCAGCAGCAAGGGCATTAACAGGAGGCGGAGGTAACGCAGGAGCATCAGAAGAAGCAAGCGGCCCTTTCGGGGTAACAGCTGCAATGCTTGGTGGATCCTCAAATCTGGCTTTAAATTCCAGCAATATAGTTGGTGGATTTGGGCGTGGAAATATTGCAGGTAATGCAATGACACAAGCTCAACAAGCTGCACAACAAGCGCAAGCCGCTGGTGCAGGTAGTTCTGGAGAAGCCCAATCAAGTATGAGTTCAATTGGAAATATTGCTAGCGCAGTATCAAACCCTAAACTAGGAGATGCTGGTTTTGGTAATAAACTAGGAACTGGGAGTTACTCAGGTGGTGTTGAAACTAGAGGAATAATGGATGCAGCTCCGCCAAAATCAAGAGCTCAAGACATGTTAGGCCAATCACAAATGAAAGCAAGTCCTACTAGTGAACAAGCGTTTTCAAGACCCGAAGGCGCAATTGCAGGTATGTTTCAACCTCAACAAAGACAAGAAGAATTAACGTTCAATCCATCTAAAACAATTTAAATAACAAATTATGCATAATCAAAAATACGATCCTTCAATGGAAAAATTAAAGCCAGGACAAAAAGTAGGTGTAGTAGGTGAATCTCATTTATGGGATGGACCTTTAGACCAACAAGGAAGACCTCACGGTAAAGGTTCTAGCTCAGGAATAACAGGGATGCAAATATTAAAAGCACCAGTGCCTTATAAAGGTCTTAATGCTGTTTTATGTGCTCAAGGTAAAAAATATTAAAACTAAAAAAAATGGGAATATTTAGAACAACAGATACTTTTATAGGAAGAGCTATGCCTTTAACCGCAGGGTTAATTGGAGCTCCTAACGCTGCACCTGCGTGGGTTTTTGAAAATCAATCAGGTGTATTAGGAACTTATTTAAATGGTTCTGCATTATATGTAGGAGTAACTGGTGATATATCAGTTATATTACCTGGTGTTAGTTTAGGATCAGTTAGTGCATTAAGTTTACTATCTGGAGGAACTGGCTATACTAATGGCGCGCAAGTTAACATACCTACATTATGCTCTAATAATTTAGCATCGGGTTTAAATATAGACTCAACAGTAGCTGGTAATGCTATAGTTGATCCTACGATAGGTAACTCAGCTGGAAGCGGTTACAATGTAGGTGATATAGTTACTGTAAATGGCGCTGGAGGTACAAATGCAACAATCACTATAACAGCAGTAAACGACGGAGTACCAGTTTCCGCTCAAGCAATAACTTTTAAAGGAGTTCCATCTGGAACCATATTGCCAGTGGCTGTAGATTACGTAACAGCATCAACTGCAACAGATATAATAGTAGGAAGATAATGGCTAAGCCTTTTAAAATACAGACTATAATAGAAGAGTTACAAAACGCTTCTAAAATGCATCTTAGACAATCTAAAGAGCTTGCTTCTCATGCTAAAGACATGAATAAAAAAAGTCCCTTAAAACAAGACAAGAAGAAAAACGAAGTTAACCTAAGAGCTAATAGGAACACTAAAAAAAGTGAAACTGACGCGGGTAAATCTACTTCAAGCCTTAGTGGTGGAGTAGACTATAATAGAGGTAATTTAAATTTAAATGCTTCTGGTGATACGAATAAAAACTATAACGTTGGACTACGCTTGTCTAATAATAAGGGAAATATATCTGGAGGTGTTAACTATAACACGGGACAATTCGGTAGTAACATAGGTGGTAGTCTTAAAATAAAATTTTAACAAAATAATAAAAATGGAATCAGAAAAAGGATACACAGGACAGTACTCAGGTAATTATGCTAGACACACAAGAGTTACAAAAGATAATTACAAAGCTACTAGATCTGATGATATGCATCATATGAAATATCTTAAAGAAGATATAGAATATGATAATCATCACAATCATAGTGATCACAGTATGACAGAAGATGAGAAACACATATCTAAGTTAGCTGGTGATCTTAAGTACGATGACAAGAAATATAAATAAAACAGAGTAAACTGAAAAATCAAAAAAAACAAACCAAACCAAACAAAAAACAATTATCATGGTAAACAAATTTTTAAAATTTAACATTGTAGATCAAACAAATGCTGCATCGTTATTAACTGAAGGAATTCAATTAGTGAATTCTGACGACATTCAAAGCGTAGTGTACAACGCAGCAACAGGTGTAGTTTCTATTACACTAGATGGTGCTGTAAGTTTAAGCGCTGCACCAGTAGGGGCAGAATTATTTGCTGAGCAAACTTACGGAGCTAGAGTTATTTCTCTTGTAGTTAGTACATCTAAATCAGGAGCTCAAGCTATTCCAACAATTACTAACGGAGCTTCTGCGCCAGACAAAGCTATTTACGCTGCAATGACTGCTAATCCAGGAGGAATCCAGTCAACAGTTCAATTAGGTTCTGATCAAGCTGCTGCTCCATTACAAATGTGGTTCAAATCATTCGTAATAGCTACTGCTTCAATAGCTTAATATGAAATCTAGGGGATTAGGTGACAGTGTTGCTAAATTCACTGAAGAAACAGGAATTAAGGCCGTTGTAGATAAAATATCTAGCGGTCTTAATATTCCTTGTGGGTGCGAGAATAGAAGAAAAATATTAAATAAAATATTACCTTATAAATAACGATATGGAATCGAATAAACAACACGAACAAAACTTATTAAGTGTCAACCCTATTGCCAAAAGAGCTAACATAATGAGACACATGTCTCCTGTAATGCAATCGGCTAGTCAGGTTAAAGCTTTTGGTCCTAATGGAACAGATCCAAATCCTGGATTATTAGCTGGCATAGCTAAAGCTGGTCCAAAAATGGACAAAGGTTATGGTCCAAAAATGGGTAAAGGTGAAAAGCACTACTAAAACCGGATATTTAAAAAATAGCCCTGATGTTAATAAATCTCAAAATGTAATACAAGGAGGTCATATAACAATGAAAGGAGTTGAATTTAAAGTCTTAGGTATTGATGATAAAGGATATGCTAAAATTATGTATCCTGGTTATGACTACATATTTCCACATGCTAAGCATGTAACAGAAACACCTATAAAATAGTATGGGATATAAAATGAAAAAGGGTGGACTTAAAATGGATAACACCCCTATATATCAGGTAAAACTAGATGGTGCTTATGGTCAAGCTAATAAAAATGGATCTATAATAGTTAATGATTCTTTATTGCCAGAGGTTCAAGAAGACGTTGTGCGTCATGAAAAAGTGCACTTAGACCAAATGAAAAGAGGTGATTTAGATTATGATGAAAAATACGTATACTGGAAAGGAAAAAGATATCCAAGATCTATAATGGATGAAGGTAAAAAAAGTCTTCCTTGGGAAAAAGAAGCGTGGAGGGCAAATAAGTTAAAATACACGTAATAATATAAGTATACGAACTTAAAATCTAATCAAATGAAAAAATTACTATTAATTACCGCGTTATTTATAACATTTATAACAAACGCACAACACATATCAAATTTAGAAGGTGTTTGGAAAAACACTAACGATAGCACTACATATCTAACTATAATAGCAGTTGATATTGATGATACAGTAACTAGCGTTTATAATGTTAGTTTTGATCCAGATAAAACATCTGAAGAGAAAGAATTTCATGAGCAAATCTTAGAACAAGATTATGATTATGTAATTTCAACTCATTATATCAAAAGAAACGATTACGCTGTTACATCTAAACTTATATCAATAGACGAGTTTACCATGAAGAGAGTTATAAAAGGCTCTGTTGATGTAACTATATTTTACAAAAAAATAATTTAAACCAAACCAAACAAATAACAAAAAAAAACAATGGCATTTAAAATGAATCCGGGTCGAGGCCCAATGCAAAAAACAGGTAGAGGAATTCCACAAGCTTTCCAATCTCCGTTAAATCAAGCAAAGAAAAAAGATGTAATGAGCGGTGATCAATTACCTTCTTACACTGAAAACACTACTACTAGTAAGAACTCAGTTAGTGGGAGTGGTACTAGTACAAAATCAATGACTCAATCTAAAGAGTCCGCTTCTGGCTCTAGCAGTAATAAGAAAAAATCTTCGAAGAAACTACCAGGCTATGATAAAGCTTATGATGCTCTTAGTCCTAAGAAAAAATCTACACTTTCTCGTGAGCAGTTTACAGCAGATGCTAAAGCATACAACGCAAAAAAGAAAGCGGCGGCGGGAGATCCGGCTAAATCATCTAATGATAAGAAAAAAGTAGAATCTAGAGCAAAGAAAGATAGCTCTACTACTAGTTCAACAACCAGGTCAAAAACAACATCCCTTGGCACACAAACTAAGAATCAAGTTAAAGCAAAAGGAGTAGAAAAGAAAGGAAACGCTAGAAGTAAAAGAAGTGCAGAAAAACAAGCTGCAATAATAAGAGCTAAAAGCGATTCAACAAATGTGTCAAATAAAAGTAGAAAATTAAGTACAAGAGACGGTAAAATTCCTCTTAGAAAAGAAATTGCTGATAAAATAACCGCTAAAGCAAATGCAGCAGGAAGAAGATCTCTTAGAGGTGCATTAGGAAACGATGGAGCAACAAAAGCGTTTCCAAGTTATGGAACATCGTCAAATAAAGGAAATTCAGCTAAAGCTAGATCAGGAACTGAAGGCGGCGTTTTTACAGAAGAAGATTTTCAATAGGTGAAAAAAATAATTCAATGGCTTACAGGTGGCGTTATCAAAGAAATTGGTAACGTCATTGATAAGCTTACTACCACGGAGGAAGAAAAGCTTTTAATTAAAAAGCAGGTTCAAGAAATAATGGATAAAGCTAGGGTAAACGCTGAGTCTGAAATCACTAAACGCTGGCAAAGCGATATGAGATCAGATTCTTGGTTATCAAAAAATGTTCGTCCTATGGCTTTAATTTTTCTTTCTTTTATGACTATAGCCTTTATTTGGGTAGATAGTCACCATGAAATATCGTTTACGGTAGAGCAAGAATGGATAGGTTTGTTAAAACAATTATTGACAACTGTCTATATAGCTTATTTTGGTTCACGTGGAGTGGAAAAATTTAAAAGTATAAGTAATAATAATAAGTAAGTTTAACAATTAAATAAAATCTAATAATGAGTAAAGTAAAAGAAATGGTAAAAGCAATGATTAGCAAAGAACAATTGAAAGTTGTTACTGATCAGCAAAGTAAATTAAATGAAATACTAAGAACCTTAGGGGTTTTAGATGTTCAAAAAATGAACCTTCACGATAAAGTTAAGGAAATTTCTAAAGAAATTGAAGTTACTAAAAAAGAACTAGAAGACGAGTATGGTCAAATAAACATTGATCTTAAAGACGGTTCTTATACTGACATCGAAAAAGAAGATGAAAAATAATATAAGAAAAATTAGTATTGGGTCAGATTACAAAAATGATGCTATGCATTATTCTGTAGGTCAACAAGTATATGGAGGTCATGAAATATCACATATACTTTTTGAAGACTCAGACAATTCTTATAATATACATATTAAAAAAAACAACGACATATTGCCATGGAAGAAATTTAATTCTAACATGGCGATATCCGTTGAATATGATCTTGAATACTAGTGAGAAGTTTATACGACTTTATAGTTAGACCTGTTGGAGAAGAATATGATAATAAGATTCTTGTCGGTGATAAAGAAATTGTATTAAATACTAAAATTGAAAGTTTTAAATTTGTCAACAATGTAGCGGAAGTTATAGAAGTGCCAGCGGCATTTAACACTCCTGTAAAAAAAGGCGATTTTGTAATTATTCATCATAATGTATTTAGAACTTTCTATGACGTTAAAGGTACTAAAAAGAAAAGTAGATCATCTTTTATAGATGGTATGTATTTCTGTGCATTAGATCAAGTTTATCTTTATAAGAGAGATAGCAAATGGAAATCTATTAATAATAGATGTTTCATTAAACCGTTAAAGTCTAACGATGACTTAGAAAACACTAAAGAACAAAAGCTTATTGGTATACTAAAAATAGGTAATAGTTCGTTAGATGCTTTAGGAATAACCGAAGGAGACACTGTTGGTTATACACCTTACGGAGAATACGATTTTCTAGTAGAGAAAGAGCGTTTATATTGTATGAAATCAAATGATATTGTAATCAAATATGAAGATCAACGAAACAAAAAAGAATATAATCCAAGCTGGGCAAATAGCGGTTGAAGAACTAATTAAAGTTGCGAAAGAAGCTATTGTAGATTCTGACGAAGATATATCTGCTGATCGTTTAAAAAACGCGGCAGCTACTAAGAAATTAGCTATATTTGATGCTTTTGAAATATTAGCAAGAATACAATTGGAAGAAGATTTATTAAACAATAAACCAAAAGAAGCTAAAGAAGAAAAAGCTTTTAAAGGTTTTGCAGAAGGTAGATCTAAAAATGTATAAGCAAAGTTTATACAAAGTCTTAAAAGACTGCGTAGAGCCTAAAGTTCTTAATAGAATGAATAGGTATAAAAAATGGGATTATGGTTATAATAAAGAACACGACTTAATAGTTATAAGCAAAACAGGTGAAATTGACGAGATTTATGAAATACAAAATCTTAAAATAGCTTTACCTAAACAAAAAGATGTTTTTAACTTTGAAAAAGATAAATGGACTTATACATCATACCCAAAAGAATTAAATAGAATCAAATCTGTGTTTGACTGGGAAGAATACCCTTCAGACTTTAAAGAAAAATGGTATGACTATATTGACAAAGAATTTACAAGGCGTGAAGAAGGTTTTTGGTTCACTAATAAAGGTGTTCCTACTTACATTACTGGCACTAATTATATGTACCTGCAGTGGTCCAAAATTGATGTTGGGCAGCCGGACTTTAGGGAATCAAATAGATTATTCTACATTTTCTGGGAAGCCTGCAAAGCAGACGCACGGTCTTATGGAATGTGTTATCTTAAAAACCGTAGGTCAGGCTTTTCATTTATGTCCTCAGCTGAATCAGTCAACCTTGCTACGATATCAACGGATTCACGGTACGGAATATTGTCCAAATCTGGTGCCGATGCTAAGAAGATGTTCACAGATAAGGTTGTACCCATCTCCGTTAATTATCCCTTCTTTTTCAAACCGATTCAGGACGGAATGGACCGTCCAAAGACCGAACTTGCCTACAGAGTCCCTGCCTCCAAATTCACACGTAGAAAACTTGATTCCAATAAAGCCCAAAAAGAGATTACCGGTTTGGACACCACCATCGACTGGAAGAACACGGGGGACAATGCCTACGATGGAGAGAAGCTCAGGCTCCTCGTCCATGATGAAAGCGGGAAATGGGAAAGGCCCAACAATATCCAAAACAACTGGAGGGTTACGAAAACCACCCTCAGATTAGGTAGTAGAGTTATTGGAAAGTGTATGATGGGATCAACATCAAACGCTTTAGATAAAGGAGGTGCAAACTTTAAAAAACTATACAATGCTTCAGACGTTACAAAGAGAAATGCCAATGGACAGACTGGTTCAGGACTCTATTCTTTGTTCATTCCTATGGAGTGGAACTACGAAGGATACATTGATTCTTATGGCCTACCTGTCTTCGACACACCAAAGAAAGAAGTAGAAGATCCTCATGGTAATAAAATTAAAACAGGTGTAATTGAGTATTGGCAAAATGAAGTAAATGGTTTAAAGGAAGATCAAGATGGTTTAAATGAATTTTATCGCCAGTTTCCAAGAACCGAAGAACACGCGTTTAGAGATGAAGCGAAGTCTTCTTTATTTAATCTAACTAAGATATACCAGCAAATAGATTGGAATTCTGATTTGAAAAATAGCGGTATAATCACACAAGGTGGTTTTCATTGGGTTAATGGAGTTAAAGATACTAAGGTTGTTTTTAAACCAAGCAAGCAAGGTAGATTTTTCGTATCATGGATACCTTCTTTAGATATGCAAAATAGTGTAATATTTAAAAATGGATTAAAATGGCCAGGTAATGAGCATGCTGGAGCATTTGGATGTGATAGTTACGATATATCAGGTACAGTCGATAACAGAGGTTCTAATGGAGCTCTTACTGGGTTAACTAAATTTAGCATGGACCACGTTCCACCTAATCACTTTTTTTTAGAGTACATAGCTAGACCACAAACCGCTGAGATATTTTTTGAAGATGTTTTGATGGCTTGTGTTTTTTATGGAATGCCTATATTGGCTGAAAATAATAAACCTAGGTTATTGTATTACTTTAAAAGAAGAGGTTATAGAGGTTACTCAATAAATAGACCTGATAAAAAATATAACAAACTATCAACAACAGAGAGAGAAATAGGTGGAATACCTAATTCTAGTGAAGATATAAAGCAAGCACACGCAGCCGCTATAGAGTCATATATAGAGGATCACGTTGGTTTGAAAGAAGATGGAGAATATGGAGATGTATATTTTCAAAGAACATTAGAAGATTGGGCTAGGTTTAATATTAATAATAGAACTTCTCATGATGCTTCAATTAGTTCTGGATTAGCTATAATGGCTTGTAACAAGAATAAATATAAACCAAATCCTGAATTTAAAAGACCGTCGTTTAGCTTAGGTTTTAAAAAATATAATAATGAAGGTACATTATCACAAATAATTGAATAAATGAAAATATATACTAATTCAAATAGTGCTTTTCCAAGTCAGGTAGTACCAGACGCGGAAAAAGCTTCATGGGAGTATGGATCTCAAGTAGCATCCGCTATTGAAACAGAGTGGTTTAATCAAGGCAGAACTAATGGTAATAGATATCTTACTAGTTGGAATAATTTTCATAATCTAAGATTATACGCAAGAGGAGAACAGTCTGTTCAAAAATACAAAGATGAATTATCTATTAATGGAGATTTGTCTTATTTAAATTTAGACTGGAAACCAGTACCGGTGATATCTAAATTTGTTGATATAGTAGTAAATGGTATTTCTAATAAAGAATTTGACATAAAAGCTTTTTCTCAAGACCCTGAGTCAGTAAAGAAAAGAACTAATTATGCTGCTGCAATAGCTGAAGACATGTATGCTCAAGAGTTAATGCAAATGGCTAAAGATAATCTCGGCATAGATACAGGTCAATCTAACATGCCGGCAGATCAACTACCTAAAACTAAAGAAGAGCTAGAACTGCATATGCAGCTTTCTTATAAGCAATCTATAGAAATAGCAGAAGAAGAAGCAATAACAACTACCTTAGCAAAAAACAGATGGCCACTAACAAAACGTAGATTAAATGAAGATCTAGTTGTATGTGGTATAGCTTGTTCAAAAACTAGCTTTAATAAATCAAACGGCATAGTAGTTGACTATGTTGATCCAGCTCATATAATATACTCATATACTGATGATCCAAACTTTGAAGACATATACTATGTTGGAGAAGTAAAATCAATTACAATACCTGAACTTAAAAAACAATTTCCAGACATATCTGATAAAGAATTACAAAGAATTCAAGAGATGCCAGGTAATAGACAATATATAACTGGTTGGGGAAATTATGACGCTAATACAGTGCAGATAATGTATTTTGAGTATAAAACATACATGAATCAAGTATTTAAATTAAAATACAATGATAATGGCTTAGAGAAAATTATTCAAAAAACAGATGAATTTAATCCACCAGAAGCTGATACGTATGATAAAGTTTCAAGAAGTATAGAGGTATTGTACTCAGGTGTAAAAGTTTTAGGTACTAACACTATGCTTAAATGGGAATTAGCGGAGAACATGACAAGACCTTCTTCTGATTCTACTAAAGTTGAAATGAATTATGCTATATGTGCGCCTAGGATGTATAAAGGACGTATAGAATCTTTAGTAAGTAAAATAACTGGTTTTGCTGACATGATTCAAATAACACATTTAAAAATGCAACAAGTACTGTCTAGAATGGTACCAGACGGTGTATTTTTAGATATGGATGGTTTAGCTGAAGTTGACCTAGGTAATGGAACTAATTACAACCCAGCAGAAGCACTAAACATGTACTTCCAAACTGGTTCTATAGTTGGTAGATCACTTACCCAAGATGGTGAATTAAACAGAGGTAAAGTTCCTATTCAAGAACTAACTTCCTCAGCTGGTAGCGCTAAGCTTCAAAGTTTAATAATGACTTATAATTATTATTTACAAATGATAAGAGACGTCACTGGGCTTAATGAAGCTAGAGATGGAAGCATGCAAGATAAAGATGCGTTAGTAGGTATAGCTAAGATGGCCGCTAATCAATCAAACATAGCAACTAAACATATTAATCAAGGTAGTTTGTTTTTAGCTCTTAGAATATGTGAAAACATATCTTTAAAAATGGTTGATGTATTGAATTTTCCATTAACAAAAAATGCTTTAATAGAAAGTATATCGTTATTTAACGCAAATACTTTAACTGAAGTTTCTAATTTAAATTTACACGATTTTGGTATATTCCTAGAACTCGAACCTGATGACGAAGAAAAAGCTCAGCTAGAAAACAACATACAGATATCATTACAAAATCAAGGTATAGATCTAGAAGACGCTATAGATATAAGACAAATAAAGAATTTAAAATTAGCAAACCAACTGTTAAAACAGAAAAGAACTAAAAAATTACAAAGAGATCAAGCTAATCAAGAAAAAATGATTCAAGCTCAAGGTCAAGCTAACGCACAGGCTTCAGAAGCCGCGGCTATGGCTGAAGTTCAAAAAAATCAAGCGTTAACACAATCTCAAGTGCAGGTTGAACAAGCTAAGTCTCAATTCGAAATAGAAAGAATGCAGACAGAGCTTTCGGTTAAAAAACAATTAATGGCTCAAGAATTTGAATACCAAAAACAATTAGCTCAAATAAAGCTAGGTGTTGAAGGTGATAAAGAAAAACAAATTGAAGACCGAAAAGATAAAAGAGTTAAATTACAAGGAACTCAACAAAGTCAATTAATAAATCAACGACAAAACGATTCAGCTCCAGTCGATTTTGAGGGTGGAGACTCATCGCAACTAGGTACGTTTGGTTTACAAAATATAATGCCGCCTAGTTAACTATTTAATAATTATATAATATTTTATCATGTCAGAAGAAACAAAAACAAATGAACCCGTGAAACAAGAGGGTGACTTTAAGATTAAAAAAAGAAAACCTAAAAACTTAGGTTTAGAAACTAAAAACAACAACATAACGAAAGTAGATCTTTCAAAAGCAGAAGCAACTGGTGAAATTATGCCTGATGTGGTAAAAATTAACATACCTGCAGACGCGTTAAAAACAGAAGAAGATGCCATTCAAGTCGGAGAAACAACGAAAGTGGATGTGGAAGAACAAACCGGAGATAGCGCTAGAGTGGACGAACAAATACCAGAGCCCAAACAAGTTGTTGAAGAAGTTTCACCAATCCAAGAAATAACAGAAGAAGACAAACAAGAAGTAAGTCAAATATCTAAAGACATAGCCGAGGCTAAAAGAGATGAAAAGGTTCTTGGTAAACCATTACCAGAAAACATCAACAAGTTAGTTTCTTTTATGGAAGAAACAGGTGGATCTGTCCAAGATTACGTAGCTTTAAATAAAGACTATAGTAAGTACAGTTCTAAAGATGTTTTAAAAGAATATTACACAAAGGCAAAACCTCACTTAGATCAAGAAGAAATTGGTTTCTTAATGGAAGACAATTTTGAATTTGACGAAGATGTAGACGAGCCAAGAGATATACGTAAGAAGAAACTTGCGTTTAAGGAAGAGGTTGCGAACGCTAAAAGCTATTTAGAAAGTTCAAAGAGTAAATATTACGATGAGATCAAGTTGAGACCAGGCGTAACTCAAGAACAGCAAGAAGCTATAAGCTTTTACAACCAATATAAAGAGCAGCAAAAAACTGCAACACAATTACATGGTGATTTTAGAGATCGTACTAAAAAATTATTTAGCAATGAATTCAAAGGTTTTGATTTTAACGTTGGAGAAAAGAAATTTAGATACGGAATTAAAGATCCTGGTAAAGTTGGAGAAACACAGGTGGATGTAAGCAACTTTGTTAGTAAGTATACTGACGATAAAGGTGGTTTAGTAGATCCAGCTGGTTACCACAAAGCAATGTATGCTGCTATGAATGCGGATAAATTAGCTAGTCATTTTTATGAACAAGGAAAAGCTGATGGCATTAAAAATGTTATTAGTGGATCTAAGAATCCATCTCAAGACGGACCTAGGCAAGTTGCCGATGGTAATGTTTTTGTAAACGGATTAAAAGTAAAATCAATTAGTGGATTAGACTCATCAAAATTAAAAATTAAAACAAGAAAGTTTAACTAATTAAAATTAAAAAATTATGGCATTAGCTCCACAATTTGGGTCGATAGTACCCTCGCAGTCGCAACAAGCGCTGCAAAACAACTATTTAAATTTTACAAACGGGACAAATGATTTTGCACAACAATATTTACCAGAGCTTTATGAGCAAGAAGTAGAGCGTTATGGAAACAGAACTTTGTCAGGTTTCTTAAGAATGGTTGGCGCTGAAATGCCAATGACTTCTGATCAAGTAATTTGGTCTGAACAAAATAGATTACACATTGCGTATAACGCTTGTACATCTGTATCTGCTGCTGGAACAATTACTATTCCTGTAACAGCTGCAAATGTTGCAAACCCAATACTAAACGTTATATCTCCTGGTGCAACAATTGTTGCTATGGATCAGTTTGGTGGAGAAGCAAAATGCTTCGTTAGAACATCTGACACTCGTCCGGGTGGTGGTGCTGGTAATCCAGGACAGTTAATTGTAGAACCTTATGGTTTTGCTACATTAGCTTTAGCTGGTATAGCAGATTCTGCTAATATCAAAATATTTGTATACGGTTCTGATTTCCAAAAAGGAACTTCTACAGGTAACGCTGGATCAGCTGCAAATACTTACGCTGCTGCAAACAACCCTATGGTTACTGTAGATCCTACCTTTACTCAATTCAACAACTCTCCTATTATAATTAGAAGTACTTACACTATCAATGGTTCTGACACTGCTCAGATCGGTTGGGTAGAAGTTTCTACTGAAGATGGAACTGGAGGATACTTATGGTATTTAAAAGCTGAATCTGAAACTAGACTACGTTTCGAAGATTACTTGGAAATGGCAATGGTTGAAGGTGAATTAAGTGCTGGTGGACCTGCTGCTTTAGTGGCTCAGTCTGGAGGTACTCAAGGTTTATTTGCTGCAATTCAAGCAAGAGGTAATGTGCAAACAGGATTTACAGCTGCTGCTGGATTAGATTCTTTTGATGCTATCTTAAAGAATTTAGATACTCAAGGAGCAATTGAAGAAAACATGTTATTCTTGAACAGATCTACTGCTCTTGATTTTGACGATATGTTAGCTTCTATCTCTGGAGGATTCTCTGGAGGTACTGCTTTCGGATTATTTGAAAATTCTGAAGAAATGGCATTGAACTTAGGTTTCTCTGGTTTCAGACGTGGATCTTACGATTTCTACAAAACTGACTGGAAATACTTAAATGATGCTTCTACTCGTGGAGCAATAGTAGGACCTGCATCTATTGAAGGTGTATTAATTCCTGCTGGAACTTCTACGGTATATGATCAAATCTTAGGAACAAACATTAGAAGACCATTCTTACACGTTCGTTACAGAGCTTCACAAGCTGATGACAGACGTATGAAGTCTTGGTTAACTGGTTCTGTAGGTGGTGCTTTCACTTCATCTTTAGATGCAATGGAAGTAAACTTCTTATCTGAAAGATGTTTAGTAACTCAAGCTGCAAATAACTTCGTGTTATTTAAAGGAATCTAAGGATTCAAATTATGTAATTTTTACCCTCGTTATAACTACGGGGGTAACTATTACTTTTAAACTATTAAATTATATTATATTATGTCAAAAGAAAAATCAACTCAACCAGAAGGTTGGGAAATTAAAGATAGAAATTACTATCTTACAGGTAATGAATCACCATTAACCTTTACAATACCTAGTAAACATACTAGAAAACATCCTTTACTTTATTTCGATGAAGCTACAGGAACACAAAGAGAATTAAAATACGCAACAAATCAATCATCAGTATTTGTAGATGAGCAAAAAGGTGAAGCAACAATGGGCCATATAACTTTTAGAGATGGTACCTTAGGTGTTCCTAAAGCTCAACAAAATTTACAAAAAATGCTTTCTTTATATCACCCACTTTCTGGGCATAGATTCAAAGAACTTAAGCCACAAGAAAACGCTATATCTGAATTAGCAATTATTGAGTGGGAAATTGAAGCATTATTAGCTGCTCAAGATATGGAAATTGACCAAGCTGAGGCAGTACTTAGAGTTGAGATGGGTACAAGCGTTAATAAATTAAGCTCTAAAGAAATTAAAAGAGATTTACTTTTGTTTGCTAAATCAAATCCACAGTTGTTTATGGAGTTAGCAAGAGATGAAAATGTTCAATTAAGAAATTTTGGTATTAAAGCAGCGGAAGCTAGGATAATAACCTTATCACAAGACCAACGTACGTTTACTTGGACTAGTAATAAAAAGAAATTAATGACAGTTCCATTTGAAGAAAATCCTTACGCAGCTTTTGCTGCTTTCTTGAAAACAGACGAAGGTGTAGAAATATATAAGTCTATCGAGAAAAAACTTAAATAACATGTAATACTAATATAGGGCTCGTTTACTCGGGCCTTTATATTATAATAAACAAATAAAAATGGCAATAAACGTAGATCAAGTTTATAAAACAGTCTTGTTAATAATAAATAAGGAACAAAGAGGTTATCTTACACCTAATGAGTTCAACAAGTTAGCTGCTCAAGTTCAACTTGACATACTAGATACTTATTTTGAAACTATAAATCAACAACTACGAGTGCCACAAAACGAGAGCGAATATGGTGATCGTTATAAAACAGTACAAGAAAAACTAGATGTTTTTAAAAAAATAGGCAATTGTACATTTAATGCCGCAGCTGGTACGAACCCAGCTTTTTTTACGCTGCCCACCTCTTCTGGCGCAGCTAGTGGAACACAATTATTTTCCACTGTAACAAATCAAATAACATATCCTTTAACAACTGTAACACAAAGTCAGGTAGAAAACAGCACTGTAGTAGTAACATACTTAGGGGTTGCATATACTAATTTTACTATATCTGGTGGAGTATTTAGTTTAACAGCTGGATCTTTACCCACGGGTGCTGCTAATAATATAGTTATAACTTTGTTTCCACAAGATTTTTATAAATTAGGAACAATACTATATAGAGATGATAGAATAGCAGAACCAGTACAAAGAAATGAACTAGCGCTTCTCAATATGTCTTCATTGACTAAACCAGCAGAGCAGTTTCCTGTTTATTTATTTCAAGAAAATAAAGTAATTATATATCCTCAATCAATAAATAGTCAGGTTCAAGCTACTTATATTAAAAAACCAGCAGATCCAAGTTGGAACTTTAGTTCTGCAACTGGTTATTATGTTTGGGATCCAGCTACTTCTGTTAATTTTGAATTAGATATTACAGAGCAAGTTAACGTGATAATACAAATATTATTGTATGCAGGTATTGTGATAAAAGATCCAACCATAGTTCAAGCAGCGGCTAGTGAAATAGCTCAAGAGCAACAAAACGAAAGAAATTAATAGAAAATGGCAATACAACCAACAAATAACGGGATAGTAACAGAAAACTCTCAGCAATATTATCAAGGTTCACAAGAATTTAGAGGCGCTGCTGTGCCTGCAAATGGTCAGATTTTTATAACTGACTTTGATAGTGGCTTGATATTGGGAAGCGCTACTAGTTGGAGTCCTAATGATGTAGATTATGGTTTAAATAATTTTAAAGTATACACTAGCTCAACAGGTTTAGCTGGATCTTGGAGCCAATGGGTTACAGAAATAGTAGTCACTAATGACAACACTATAACTTTAACTACAGCTTCACCGGTAGCCAATGCCTATATAGTTGTTCAATTGACTATATTAACTGGTGGTAAATACGCTTCAACAGAAGCTGAAAAAGCTTATGGACAAACCGTTGAAGATAATTATGGAGGTTATCAATATATTAAATTAAACGAAGTAGTAAATAATTTTATGATTGCTTATGTTGGCCAAAGTAAATTGATACCAAACGTAAAAAGAACAGATGTAATTTTTCACACAAAAAGAGCAATGCAAGAATTTAGCTACGATACTTTAAAAAGTATAAAGCAAGCAGAGCTAACAGTACCTAACGAGTTAACTATAGTCTTACCTCAAGATTATGTAAACTATGTAGATATATCTTCTATAGACGCTTTAGGTGTTAAACGTCCTTTGTACCCAGTAAATAACCTAACAACAAGCCCTTACTATACTCAAGCTCAAGATTCAACTGGTATACCTACACAAGATCAATGGGGTAATGATTTAGAAGGTACTTCAATCACACAAGAAAGATGGCATAATGCTAACCAACAATTTATTAACGGTAACTTTACTAATGACTTTACAAATGATATGTGGGCTTATAATTGGGGAGGCTTAGGTAGCACTATAGGATCTGGCTATGGCCAAATGTATGGTATGGATCCGCAATATTCTCAAATGAATGGATGGTTTAACATGAATGAAAGAGAAGGTAAAATATCATTCTCAAGCAATTTAGTTGATCAATTAATAATATTAGAATATATATCAGATGGATTAGCTTTTGATTTAGACAGCAGAGTTCCTAAAATGGCTGAAGAAGCAATGTATGCTTACATACTACACGCGATAATTTCAACTAGAATAAACCAACCTGAGTACATAGTTCAAAGACTAAGACGTGATAAAAGTTCTAAATTAAGAAATGCTAAAATAAGACTATCTAACATAAAGCTTGATGAAATAATTCAAACAATGAGAGGTAAATCTAAATGGATAAAATAACTATACATGGCAGAAGCTAAAAACAGTTTCATCAAATCTAAAATGAATAAAGATTTAGATGATAGACTTGTACCAAATAACGAATACAGAGATGCTTTAAACGTAGCTGTATCTAGATCAGAAGGAAGTGATGTTGGAGCTTTAGAATCTATACTTGGTAACGAGATGATAATTGATGCATCTAATATTAAGGCACAAGTAATAGGAGTTAAAGTTGATCAAACAAGAGCGTTAGCTTACTACTTTTTAAGTGATTATAATGGAACCGGCAAAGCGCCTTTAAGCTCTTACTGTGCTATAGCTGTATTTAATACATCTAGTAATTCTAGTCAAGTATTAGTTTCTGGAAGTTGGCTAAATTTTTCTAAGAAATCCATAATGACTGGTATTAGTTTAATAGAAGATCTTTTGTTTTTTACTGACAATAGAAATCAACCTAGAAAAATAAATGTAACAAAAGACTTTGGATACTATACTAGCGAAGATCAAATATCTGTAGCTAAATTCGCACCTTACAAAGCGCCTGAGTTTATAGATCTAAGATCTACAGCAGCACTTAAGCCATCTACAATGTCAGATGCTAGCGATCCTCTTCAAACTACAATAAATTCAGTTGTTTTTTCAGCTGTAAATTTAAATACTTCTAAATACAGAAATGGTGAAACTATACCTGAAGCTCAAGATGCATCCGCTTGGAGTGATGCCGCTACAAACAAACAAGGAGCTTGGTGTTATTATGAAAACTCTTTAGCTAATGGCTCTGTTTATGGTAAACTATATAATAGATACGCTGTAGAAGACACTAGAGGCTTAGCACCTGTTGGCTTTTCTGTAATAAGCACTGGAGTTTATACAAGTGACATTGTAACTGGTACCGGTGGTGCAACTCGGTTAAAATCACAAACAACTTGGGATGCTTTACCAGGGACAAATACCACAGGTTTTAATGTTAAAGCTGGAGGTTATAGAGATGTTAGTGGTTTTGCTGGATTAGGAACTAGTGCTCGACTGTGGGCTAAAGATGACTCACCTGTTTCTCCTATAGCAGCCACTGGTAATTATGTAGAAATGACTTCAACAAATCAAGATGATGCGATACTAAGTGCAGCTCCTGATGCTGACAGTTTTAACGGGTATTCTGTTAGACTTCAAAAAGATTCTGCATATAATGGCTGGAACGGTGATCCAGATTATTTAACAGATAAATTTGTAAAATTCAGTTATAGATTTAAATACGATGATAATGAATATTCTGTTGTAGCTCCTTTTAGTCAAGATGTTTTTATTCCAGAACAAGAAGGTCAATTTTTAAACGACGACGAGACAAAAGCTTTTGTTTCAACTGTTGTAGAGTTTATGCAGAATGTTGTAAACAATGCTGTTTTAAACATAGAATTACCTAGTCTAGATGTTTTAATTGACTACAAAATAAAGGGTATAGATATATTATTTAAGCAATCAGATAGACAAGCTTATCAAATTTTAGACTCTGTTGTTATTGACCAAACATTTATAGATAACTTAAACAATACTAATATATATCAATACGATTATCAATCAACATTACCTATTAAAACTTTACCACCTGGTGAAGCATCTAGAGTGTTTGATAAAGTTCCAGTCACAACTTTAGCTCAAGAAACTTCTGGTAATAGAGTAATGTACGGCAACTTTGTTCAAGGAAAAAGTGGTCAAAAAGGTTTAGATTATTATGTGGATATTGTAGATAAAAGTAATCAAGTTTTTGAAGAATATCCTCAGCATTCTTTAAAGCAAAATAGAAACTACCAAGTAGGTATAATACTTGCTGATAAATTTGGTAGACAAACAGATATAATATTGTCTAATTATGATAATTTATTAGATTCTGTTGGAGATCCACAACCAGGATCAAATGTTTTTAGTGATTACAGTAACGTTTCATTCAACGGCTCTGTAGCTGGGTGGCAAGGAGATAGTTTAAATCTTAATTTTAACAGTTTAATACCTGAATCCGCAAACGCAAACAATGTTGGTGGTTATCCTGGCGCTTATGCTGTAGGTAACTATTACACTATATCCGTTTCTTCTTTAAATTTCCCTATATTTTTTAGAGACTTATCAACCCAGTCTATAACAGCTACCGCCGCTCAAACGGTTTTTACGTTTAATGGAATAACAAATTGGGCTGTAGCGGCTAATACTTATAGTGTTTATAAAAATCAAAATGATGGATTTATTAAACTAACTGAAGGCGCAACAAATGATTATACTATAGCTGACGATGGTAGTGGTAGTCCAGTTGTAACACTTGTTACAGGTGCAAGCGTTGGTAATGTTATTAAGTTTGAATTATTATTTACTGAAAACAATTACTATAAGTACCAAACAGGCACAACAGACTCAACAAAACCTTTGTTTGCAGAATTTGCTGAATTTTATAGTAAGTACTTTCTTATAGGTAAAGAATTTGCAGGATTATTTACCGACTATGTTAATATAGAAAATGTTAACCCTTTACCTGGAACTAACTTACCAACGTCTGTTGAATTATACACTAACGGTGAGGTTGCTGAAAAATATTTATTTGATCAGACAGCAACTGGAAGACCAGAACCTCGTTTGTTAGCTAGTGAATTACCTAGAACGTACGCCACTTATGATATAAATGTAGATGGGTTTTATAGTTTTAGAATAGGTATCAAACAACAGCAACAAGATTATTACAACGTATATCTTCCTGGTATTGTAAATGGATATCCAATAAACGGCTCTATTTTAGAGCAAGGTGAAACTGCGTTTACTACGTTAGTATCTGATAATATAAACAAAATTCCTAGAAACTTACAAGAAGTTGGTCCTTTACAAAATCAATTTACTAGCGACGAGAGAATGTTTGGTAGAGTTACAAACACCGTTGATGTAACCACTGGTGGTGTTACATATAGAAACACTCAGTTCGACCCATCTTCTTCTGCAGATGATGTAGATTTAATTGGTACTATTAGCGACGTTTTTCCTAGCTTAGAGTTTAACGCTGCTACTGTTGACAAAGGAAACCCTTTTTGCATATATGATTTTGATACAAAGCCTTACGTGGCTAAGATATCTACTCAATTAGCTATAGGTGTTACTGAAGATTTATTTGGAACTCCAGTAGCAGGGTACGAGTATCCTAGCGTTATGGGATTAGCTATATTTGAAACTACTCCTTTTATTTCTCAATTAGAATTGTTTTATGAGGCTACAACCACTGGTTTAATATCTGATTTAAATTATGGAATTCAAAATACTACAGGTGGAATAAATGGTATAAGTATAGGTGACGCTACTTTCTCAGAATCAGCATTTAGTGGAACTCGTGTAACCTCTGACTTTTTTCCAACAAGTGGCGGTCAAATAGATCCTACGTACAACGCTGTATTGTTATCTGCTTTTAATTACTCGTATGGTACTACAAATTTAAATGCTACTAACTACGCTACTCCAGGTGTTAATCAAAGGTTTTCTTTACAACCTGGCTCCGCAAATGGTAGTTACAAAATACAAACAGAGTCTACTTTTTACGCTGGTTCGATAAATGAACAAGGAACTGATGTAGAATATGCTGGAAAATATCTTGCTACAATAAGATTTACTAACGCGGCTGGTGTTGTTGTTGATCAAACTATAACGCTTCAACTTGTTAATTCAGCACCTACTATTACACCAACAGCAAATCCTAATCCAACAGGATTTCCTAATAATGAAGCATTGTTTTTGACAAGCAATTCTCCAAAAGGTTATAATGGTAGTGCTGCTGATCCTTCAACGACTGGTGTACCAGGAAATGCTAACTGGGCAACATTTGATCCACCTGGTTTTGGTTGGAGTATTCAATCTATACAAACAACAAGCCCTGCGAATCCACCTGTAATAACACAATACACTACACCAGCAACTATAATACAAGTAGCTAAACTTGCAGCAAATCAAACTGTTGCCGGTGATGCTTTAAGGTTTCAATTAAACTCTGTTAATGGCAATGCAAACACTCCAGGCTTTGCCTATGTGATAGTTATGAAACTAACAGATACTAGAGGAGCTTCAACTACTACAACCATAGGTTATAGCGTTGCGGCTGCAACTTATGCAAACACTGAAGTAGCTATGACATATTATACTTCTGGAACAGGTTTTACCAATGTCGATACAGGTATGACTCAAAACCTTCCGTTGGCTGCTATTGCAACAGGTGTTAATAATCCTGTTCCTCCCAGATTTATAGGTCAAATTCAGAACTGGACAACTGGTGATGTATATATATCAGCTAGAATGTCAGTAAGTCCAGGCGTAGGTGTGGCTAGTAATGGTTTTTCAGCTAGAATTGGAAACGTAGCAAGAGCTGACTTCCCTAGTGGTGGTACTATAGGTGAAAGACTAGATGGTGTTAATAACACGGGTGCTGGGTATTCACTTTACAATGCTACGGTATTCAACTGTAATCCACAAGGGGTAACAGGACCTTTTGAATTCTGGACTGGTACTTTTATGAAATTAAAAAAGTTTGACGCTAATGATGGAAGCCCTGCAGGTAACACCCTTATAAACGCTGGCGTTAGACCAGGTCAAAGAAACGTTGGTGGAGGTTTAGGTAATTATGATTTTGTAGATTGCGCTGTTGTTAATTTTGCTGCTAGTATATCTGGTGGTAGTCCTGACAGTAGTGGTCAATTACCTCCAAACAGCAGAACTTCTCTTGTAAATACTTTCTTTCCTAGAGTAGAGTTTTTCTGGTCGCCAAATTTTACAGCTACAGGGCAAGCACCTACAGCAAGCACACGCGTAAACTTAGCTAGTTTGATTGATGCTCCGCAATTACCTTTTTATCCAGATGCAATAGGAGGTTCAAATTTTGCAAATTCTCCCTCGGCAAATACTCTTGTTCCTGACGCGGCACAAGGACCAACAGGTAACTAGGTTAATAATAAAAAAAACAAGTAATAATAATATATATGGGCTTCCAGATTCAAGTAAAATACTATAATACTTATGTATTAAAAAGATTGGCAGTGTCTTCGATTCAGGATAGAAACTGGTATATTGAAGAAGCTAGAATAAGAGGTGGATATAATAATGTTCAAACTGGTCTGTCTCCAAGAGCTTTTTTGGTTTCTGAAAATAACGCTCAAGAAACTTTAAGTAATTCTATTATATACTCTGGAATATTTAATTCTAGAACTGGTATAAATCAATCTAACCAATTTCCTTCTGGACAAGATATAACTAGAACCGTAGATCCTTCTAAAGGTAGTATACAAAAGTTGTATGCAGAAGATACTAACTTAACTATATTTCAAGAAAGAAAAGTGAACAGAGCTTTGATAGACAAAGACGCGATTTATACTCAAGAAGGAGTACCTGTTCAAACAACCTCAAATGTTGTAATTGGTGCAATAACTCCATATGCTGGAGAATTTGGTATTTCAACTAATCCTGAAAGTTTTGCTGTGTATGGATATAGAAAGTATTTTACAGATGCAACACAAGGATCTGTTTTAAGACTGTCTCAAGACGGTTTAACTGAAATTTCAAACTATGGTATGTATGACTTTTTTAGAGATCAACTAGGATCTTTATCAAGCGGTAAAGCTATAGGTGGTTATGACATACATAACAAATGTTATACACTATCTTTACAACCAGCATCAGCTGCTATAGCCTCAGAAATACTTAGCTTTGACGAAAACATTAAAGGTTGGACAAGTAGATATAGCTACCTACCAAGCAACATGTTTAGTATTCAGAATAATTTTTATTCTACAACTACTTCTGATGAAAAAGCAAACAATCCTAGCGTTACAATTGGAGATATATACGAGCACTATAGCACAAACGTTAATAGAGCTAATTTTTATAAAACTCAATACGTTAGTCAAGTAAAAAGTGTATTTAATGCAAACCCTTCTTTAGTTAAAACTTTCCAAACAATAAACTACGAAGGTGCGCCTAACTGGTCTATGACTAGCTTTGTAACAAATGAAGACCAAGCTAATAGTGTAGATGTTTTTAGCATGCCATTAACACTAGCTGACATGGAAAACAGTTTACTTAAAAATGAATTTAAACAAAAAGAAGATAAGTACTTTGCAAACTTAGTTAACACATCTGCTTTCACTCAAGGTGAAGTTGTATTTGGAAAATCAATATCAGGTGTTAAAGGATTTTTTGCAACTGTACTCTTAGAAGCTACAAACACAGCGGTATCTGGAACTAATGAATTATTTGCAGTATCAACAAATTATAAAGAATCATCTTATTAAAATCAAATGAAATTAGAAGCTAGAAGATTAACACACGACGATTACGACACGCTTGTAGAATGGTGGAGCGCTTGGCCAGAATGGGTACCATTAGGTAGAGATTTATTACCTGAAAATGGAACAGGTGGTATCATGGTAGAGCAAGACGGTAAACCTTTAGTTGCTGGGTTCTTATATGGAACAAACTCAAAAATAGCATGGATGGAGTGGATTGTTTCTAATCCAATAGCAAAAGTAGATAAATCAGAAGCTATATTATTATTAATATCTTCACTAGAACAATGGGCTCTTGAAGGTGGATTTAATGTAGTTTTAAGTATAGGCAGAAGTAAAAGCCTTATAGATAAACATAAAAAATTAGGATACACGGTTGACAAAAACCCTTCCTATGAAATAACTAAAAAAATTCAATAATGGCAGT
>Ga0209711_10000418_pt1 | contig 43235 bp, 35 predicted proteins | sample ArcticOcean_MG_C_7_FD_187441 | JGI IMG/M metagenome (GOLD analysis project Ga0209711, IMG submission 187441) | Marine microbial communities from western Arctic Ocean - ArcticOcean_MG_CB11_88 (SPAdes) (version 2) | ecosystem: Environmental > Aquatic > Marine > Oceanic | place: Arctic Ocean... | reverse complement strand
CAACTATTTCATTAGGAACAGATAGATTGTTTTCTTTTATAAAAGGTGTATCCAGAGGGTTAGTTACCAAAGCATAAGAGAGTATCTCATCAATCATAGTTACAGGTATAATATTTAACTCATTTTTAATATTTTCAGGTATTTCAGCTAAATCTTTTTTGTTATCTATTGGTATTAAAACTGTCTTGATACCACCTCTTTTAGCTGCTAATAACTTTTCTTTTAATCCTCCAATAGGAAGAACTCTTCCTCGAAGAGTTATTTCACCTGTCATTGCAACAGTACTCTTCACTTTAATTTCAGTAAGAGCTGATACTATACTGGTTACAATAGCCCCACCTGCTGAAGGACCATCTTTAGGCGTAGCTCCCTCTGGTACATGAACATGAATATCAATTTTTTCTAAATCAACTGGGTTGATTCCAAGAGATAATGCCCTTGATCGAATAAAGAATTCTGCAGCTTGAATAGATTCTTTCATTACATCACCAAGTTTACCAGTAGCAGAAACTTTTCCCTTACCCTTCACGTTTACTGCCTCTATGGATAATAGTTCACCTCCAACTTCGGTCCAGGCTAAGCCAGTTGTTATGCCAACAAGATCAAACTTTTCAATTTCTAATCTTTGATATATAGGAACACCAAGAAAATCAGATAAATTATTCTTAGAAATTGATACTGAAGTAACCTCTTTTTTTTCAATTGATGTAACAACTTTTCTAGCTAATTTAGATAATTGCCTCTCTAAACCTCTGACCCCTGCTTCTCTAGTATAAGTTTGGATTATTAATTTTACAGCATCATCTGTTATAGAAAACTCATCTGCTTTTAATTTACAATTATCTATTTGTTTTTTAATAAGATGCTTTTTGGCTATTTCTAGCTTTTCATCTTCTGTATAACCAGCAAGTCTAATTATTTCCATTCGATCTAATAAAGCTTGAGGCATATTTAATGTATTTGCTGTCGTAATAAATAAAACTTTGGATAAATCATAATCAATCTCTAAATAATGATCTTGGAAAGCTTTGTTTTGCTCAGGATCTAATACTTCTAATAAAGCTGAAGATGGATCACCTCTATAATCATTTCCTAACTTATCGATTTCATCTAGTAAAAATAAAGGATTAACACTTGATGTTTTTTTCATGCCATGAATTATTTTTCCAGGCAATGAGCCTATATATGTTCTTCTATGACCTCTTATTTCAGCCTCATCTCTAACACCACCAAGAGCCATTCTTATGTACTGTCTTCCAGTAGCTGTTGCAATTGATTTTCCTAAAGATGTTTTGCCAACTCCAGGAGGACCAACCAAACATAATATAGGACCTTTTATTTCTTTAGTTCTTTTTTGAACAGCTAGGAATTCAATAATTCTATCTTTAACCTTATCTAAACCGTAATGATCATTATCTAAAATTTTTCTTGCCTTAATAATATCACTTTTAACTTTTATTTTTTCTTTCCACGGTATTGAAATTAACCAATCTATATAGGATCTAACTACAGTAGCTTCAGCACTCATTGGGCTCATATTTTTTAATTTTTTTAGTTCAGAATTTGCTTTTTCTTTAGCTTCTTTAGTTAGTCCTACTTTGTTAATCTGATCTTCTATTTCATCAAATTCATTTTTACCATCTTCATTTGAACCCAATTCTTTTTGAATAGCCTTTAATTGTTCATTTAAATAATATTCACGTTGAGTTTTTTCCATTTGACGCTTCACACGTCCACGCACTTTTCTTTCAGAGACCAAAACACGTAATTCAAGTTCTATTTTATTAACAAGCTTTTCAACTCTAACAATTGGGTCTAAAATCTCTAGAAAATCTTGTTTATCTTCAATGCTTAGAAACAAGTGATTAATTACTGTATCAGTCAAGGTACTAGGATCTTTTATTTCAGAAATGGTATTAATAACATCAGCATTAATTTTACCATTAAGTTTTACATATTCATCAAATGCATTGATCAATGATTTAATCAAATCATCTTTATTTTCATTAAGATCATGAGTTTCATTGATTATATTAATATCGGCTTCTAAAAAAGGAGTTAAGCTAGAAATTTTATTTATTAAACATCTTTGCTTACCTTCGATTAAAACTTTAACAGTGCCATCTGGTAATTTTAACAACTGTAGAATATTGCCAATGGTCCCAGTCTTATATAAATCTTTCTCTATAGGATCCTCAATAGAAGATTTTTTTTGAGTAATAAGAATAATCTCTTTGTTACCCTCCATAACAGATTCTAAAGCATTTATTGATTTTGATCTTCCAACAAAAAGTGGAGCGATCATATGTGGAAATATAACAATATCTCTCAAAGGTAATACTGGGTAAATAATTTTAGTCAAAACAAATGTTCCTTCACAATTTTATATAATATATTAGAAATGATATTATATTAACAAACTTCAAGTCATTAAATATAATTAATTTAAAAATTCATTTATATTGAAGTGCTAAGGCCTTTTTTCTTTTTAGAATGAACAATGATTGGTTTGCTTCCTTTTGTAATTACATCCTCATTTACTACTACTTCTGAAATATCAGGCTCTGAAGGTAGTTCAAACATAGTATCCATCAAAACATTTTCAATAATAGACCTTAAGCCCCTAGCACCAGTCTTTAAACTAATAGCTTTTTTAGCTACTTCTTTTAAAGCACTTTCTCTAAATTCAAGTTTAGTATCTTCCATTTCAAATAATTTTTGATATTGCTTAATAAGTGCATTTTTTGGTTGTGTAAGAATTGTTATCAGAGCTTCCTCATCTAAATCTTCTAGTGTTGCTAAAACTGGTAATCTTCCAATAAATTCAGGAATGAGACCATATTTAACCAGATCTGTAGGCTCTACGCCACTCAAAACATCACCAGTTGATGCATCTTCATTACTTTGAATTTCTGCACCAAATCCTATTGATGAACCTTTATTTCTATTTGATATTAACTTATCCAAACCTGCAAAAGCTCCACCACAAATAAATAAAATATTAGTAGTGTCAACTTGTAAAAATTCTTGCTGTGGATGTTTCCTTCCACCTTGTGGAGGAACAGCTGCGACTGTACCTTCCATAATTTTCAAGAGTGCTTGTTGAACACCTTCACCACTAACATCTCTTGTTATTGAAGGATTTTCAGATTTTCTAGAAATTTTATCAACTTCATCAATATAGACTATACCCTTTTGAGCTCTTTCAACATTATAATCAGCAGCTTGCAACAATTTTAAAATTATGTTTTCCACGTCCTCTCCTACATATCCTGCTTCTGTAAGAGTTGTGGCATCAGCCATTGTAAATGGAACATCTAATATTTTTGCTAAAGTTTGAGCTAATAAGGTTTTTCCACATCCTGTTGGCCCAACTAAAAGTATATTAGACTTAGATATTTCTATGTCGTTCATATTAGATGCGTTGGATAATCTTTTATAATGATTATGAACAGCAACTGATAAAATTCTCTTAGCCTTAGATTGACCAATTACATAATCATCTAAGGTTTTACATATATCTATAGGTGTTGGTATACCTTCTTTATTTTGAGTAACACTCGATTTGTGTTCTTCTCGAATTATATCCATACATAATTCAACACACTCATCACAAATAAACACAGTAGGGCCTGCAATAAGTTTTTTTACTTCGTGCTGACTTTTTCCACAGAATGAACAATATAAAGTTGTTTTATTTTTTCCTCCACTATTTTGATCATTCATTATTTTACCTCATTTATAATTTTACTAATATTTAATATTTATCATTATTCTATATTTTAGAATAAAAATGCAATATATAAAATTTAGAATATGTTTAATCTTTTTTACTTTCAGGTCTTTTATTTACAACTTCATCAATTAAACCAAGTTTTACTGCATCATCAGGTGATAAAAAAGTGTCTCTATCCATTAATGCTTCTATTTGTGCAATTTTCTTGCCACTATGTTTAACATAAATACCATTTAACCTTGAACGTAAATTAATAATTTCTTTTGCATGTATCTCTATATCACTCGCTTGGCCTTGAAATCCTCCTGATGGTTGATGTGTCATTATTCTTGCATTAGGAAGAGAATATCTTTTATTTTTAGCTCCTGCAGTCATCAAAAGCGACCCCATACTTGCAGCTTGTCCAATACAAACTGTAGAAACATCAGGTTTTATGTATTCCATAGTATCATAAATAGAAAGACCAGAAGTAACAACTCCACCAGGAGAATTAATATACATTGATATATCTTTTTTTGGATTTTCTGCTTCTAAAAACAATAATTGAGCACAAACTACAGATGCAATATTATCATCTATTGGGCCAACTAAAAAAATTATTCTTTCTTTTAATAATCTAGAATAAATATCATATGATCTTTCACCTCTACTTGTTTGCTCAACAACCATAGGAATTAATGCACTTTTTTCGCTTAATTTAGCATTGGTATCAGAAAAATGATTATACATACTTTAATATACTCCTAGAGGGTTTTATTTATTATTTCTTTTTTTCAATTTTCTTTTTATTTTTTGAAACTGGCTTTTCTATTGTTTTTTTAGTTACTGTTTTATTAGATTTTTTTGCTTTTTCTGCTTCTTTAATTAAATCTAATTCATCTTGCTTATATAGCTCTTCAATAGAAACAACTTTATCTTCTGTTTTTGCTAATTCTAAAATGAAATCAATTATCTTATCTTCAAATATTGGTCCTGATAATTGTTGTTGAGCATTAGGATTATTTTTAAAATACTCCATAACTTCCTTTTCTTGACCAGGATATTTTTGGATTTCCTTCATCATAGCATTTCTTGTATCTTCTTCTTCAACTTTAATATTATTTTTTCTTCCAATTTCTGATAACAAAAGTCCTAACCTAACTCTTCTTTTAGATATTTCAGATGCATCATCTTTTTCGTCTTGGGTCATTCCTTTGTCAGCAGATGGATGATCATGGTCGTGATCATGGTCATGGTCATGATCTGGTTTAGCATTTGGATTCATGGCTCTGCAAACACTATCATATTCTTCTTTTTGCAATGTTTCAGGCAATTCAAAAGAAATTGCATCAGCCAATTTATCTAAAACATCTCTTTTGGCTTTTTGACGACTAACCTCGTCATGCTGTTTTTTCATTTGCTCAGAAACAGCTTTTTTTAACAGCTCCAAACTTTCCATTCCTAAAGTTTTAGCAAATTCATCATTAATTACTAAATCTGCATCTTCTTTAATTTCTGAAACTGTAGTATCAAATATAGCTTCTTTCCCTGCCAAGTTCTTTGCTTGATAATCTTCAGGAAAAGTAACTTTTATAGAAATTGGTTTGTCCTTAATTGCACCAATCAAACCATCTTCAAAACCCGGTATAAATGAATTTGATCCAAGCTTTAAATTATGACCTTTTGCTTCGCCACCTTCAAAGGGTGCACCATCAACTTTTCCTAAAAAGTCAATTACTAATGTGTCTCCTGTTTTAGCAGGTCTATTTTTTTTGATAGGCTTTGTGCCTATATTCTCTTTAGCTATTTTCTCTACAGCTTCATCTATATCTTTAGTTTTAATTTCAACTACAGGTCTTATGATTTCTAATGAAGATAATTCAGGCAATTCAAATTCAGGCATTATTTCTACGGATAATTTTGCCTTTAGATCTTCTCCTTCTTCAAAAGAAACAATTTCAATTTTAGGTTGAGACGAGGCTGTTAAGTTACTACTCTCCATTGTTTCTTTTGTAGCATTATCTACAGACTCTCTAACCACTTCTCCAAGAACTTGCTTGCCAAACCTGTTTTTAACAACTGAAACGGGAACTTTACCTGGTCTAAACCCAGGAAGCTTTGCTTCTTTTGCAATATTAATTAGCTTATCATTTACTAATTTATCAATTTCTGAACTTGTAATAACAATTTCAAATTCACGTTTTAAACCTTCTGATAAAGTTTGAGTAATCGTCATATTAATAATACACCTTTAAAAAAATGCCCTTTAAAATAGGCTTAATTGAAAACTTAAAAATTTTTGGTGCGGGCGAAGGGACTTGAACCCCCACACCTTGCGATACAAGAACCTAAATCTTGCGCGTCTACCAGTTCCGCCACGCCCGCAACTTGTTAATTTTTTTTCAACAAATAATTAAATAAAGGGCTAAACGAGAAACATCAAAAGGTCAAGTCAGAATGATATGAAAAATAAATATGGGGCGAGTGACCGGCTTCGAACCGGCGACCTCAGGTACCACAAACCCGCGCTCTAACCAACTGAGCTACACCCGCCATATTACAATTAAAAAAACTGCACAAAATAAAAAAATAATATATTTTATTATAACTATTTAATATTTTATCTATAACTATTTAATAATTTTAATTTAATCAAGGTTTATTACATGAATAAAATAATTTATAACTTTGCAAATAGAAATAACAACTTAGGCACTGAAACTGCTTTCACTGTTTTAGCCAAAGCTAATAAACTAGCTGCAGAAGGTAAATCCATTATTAATTTAGGAATAGGTCAACCAGACTTCCCTACTCCAGAACATATTGTAGAAGCTGGAATTAAAGCATTAAGAGATGGACATCATGGCTACACCCAATCAACTGGAATACCTAAATTAAGAGAAGCCGTCTCTGAAGATATTTTTAAAAGACATAATCAAAATGTTTCACCTGAAAATATATTAATTGTTCCTGGTGGAAAAGTTATAATTTTTTTTGCTGCGATGCTAATGGGAGAAAAAAATAAAGAAATTTTATATCCTAACCCTGGATTTCCGATTTACGAATCAGCTATCAATTATTCCGGAGCAAAAGCTGTACCTTATGAACTTAGTGAAAAAAAAGGGTTCTCTTTTTCAGCTGAAGATATCCTTAATAAAATAAACGACAAAACTAGCTTAATAATTATAAATAGCCCTGCGAACCCTACAGGAGGAGTTGTCCCCAAAATTGAATTAGAGAAACTTGCAAAAGGTTTAGAAAAACATCCAAATGTTATCCTAATGAGCGATGAGATTTATGATCAATTTTGTTTTGGCTCAACACCATTTACCTCAATGTTATCATTTCCAAATATTAGAGACCAATTAATAATATTAAATGGTTGGTCTAAAACTTATGCAATGACCGGCTGGAGACTTGGTTATGGAATATTTCCTACTAAGCTATATGAGATTGCAGAAAAGCTAGCTGTCAATATTCATTCATGCGTGAATGCTAGCGCGCAATACGCTGCGATAGAAGCTCTTCAAGGCCCCCAAGAATGTGTTGTAGAAATGAATAACGCTTTTAAAAAAAGAGCTTATTATATGTACAAATCCCTTAATGATATTGACGGCTTTAATTGCCAAGAACCTAATGGTGCTTTTTATTGTTTTCCTAACATAAAAGTTACTAATAAAAGTTCTACAATAATTCAAAATGAACTTTTAGATAATTTAGGAATTGCTACAGTAGCGGGTACTTCTTTTGGAAAATATGGAGAAGGATTTATAAGACTATCCTGCGCAAATTCAAGTGAAGCCATTCAAGAAGCTATTGAACGAATAAAGGCTGTTTATTGAAAATTAAAGTTGCCTAATTTTTAATCGTTTTTTAAAAATTAGTCTTCAAATTTAAAAGATTAATTCATATTTCTACATAATTAATTAAATATTAAAATAAAAGGTAATAATAATGAAAAAAATAGAAGCAATTATAAAACCTTTCAAATTAGATGAAGTAAAAAACTCACTAGCTTTGATTGGTATTCAAGGATTAACAGTATATGAAGCCAAAGGTTTTGGGCGACAAAAAGGACATACTGAACTATATAGAGGCGCTGAATACGTTGTTGATTTTTTACCAAAAATTAAAATCGAGATTATAGTAGATGATGAACTTCTTGAAACAGCTATAGATTGTATAGAACAATCTGCAAAAACTGGTCGTATTGGAGATGGAAAAATTTTTGTGTCTTCAATAGAACAAGCCATTCGTATTCGTACGGGTGAAAAAGGTAATGACGCAATTTAATAAAAAATGGAGTACTTAAGAAATGTCAGATGCAAAAATAATAATGGATATGATAAAAGAAAAAGAAATACAATTCGTAGATTTAAGGTTCACAGACCCAAGAGGTAAATTGCAACATGTATCTCAACATGTTTCAACAATTACTGAAGAAACTCTCGCAGAAGGATTTATGTTTGATGGATCTTCAATAGCTGGTTGGAAAGCAATAAATGAATCAGATATGAAACTTATGCCTGATTGCTCTAGAAGCATTGTAGATCCTTTCTTTTCTCAACCAACATTATCTATTTTTTGTGATGTTCTAGACCCAATGACTGGAAACCCTTATGATAGAGACCCAAGATCAACAGCTAAACAAGCGTTAACATATATGACTTCATTAGGAATTGGAGATACAGCTTTTTTTGGACCTGAACCAGAGTTTTTTGTTTTTGATGATGTTAAGTATGAAGCTGAAATGAATTCATCTTTTTATAAAATAGATTCTTCTGAAGGACCTTACAATTCAGGTAAAAAATTTGAAGAAGGCAATATGGGCCATAGACCTGGAATTAAAGGAGGATATTTTCCAGTTCCTCCAGTTGATTCTGCACAAGACTTAAGAAGTGAAATGGTTCTTTCTTTAGTAGATATGGGTGTTCCTATGGAAAAACATCATCACGAAGTAGCTCCTTCTCAGCATGAATTAGGTATGATGTTTGGAACTTTAATTGATACAGCAGATAATGTTCAATTATATAAATATGCCGTACATAATGTAGCTCATTCTTTCGGACAAACAGCTACATTTATGCCTAAACCAGTTGCAGGAGACAATGGAACTGGCATGCACTGTCATCAGTCAATTTGGAAAGATGGTAAACCTCTTTTTGCTGGCGATAAATATGCTGAATTATCTGAAATGTGCCTGTTTTATATTGGAGGAATTATTAAACATGCAAAAGCTCTTAATGCGTTTACAAACCCTTCAACAAACTCATATAAAAGACTAATACCTGGATATGAAGCACCAGTTATTTTAGCTTATTCTGCAAGAAACAGATCAGCTTCATGTAGAATTCCATATACAGATAGTCCAAATGGAAAACGAGTAGAAGTTAGATTTCCTGATGCAACAGCTAACCCTTATTTGGCATTTTCAGCTATGTTAATGGCTGGACTTGATGGCATTGAAAATAAAATTCACCCTGGTCAACCAATGGATCAAGATCTATATGAATTACCTGCAAGTGAATTAGATAGCATTCCTACTGTATGTGCTTCTCTAAGAGAAGCATTAGACGCTCTCAGAGAAGACATGTCTTTTTTAACAAAAGGTAATGTGTTCACTGAAGATCAAATTGAAGCTTACATTGAATTAAAAATGGAAGAAGTAATTCAGTTAGAGCATGCACCTCATCCTGTTGAGTTTAAAATGTATTATTCTAGTTAATTACATTTAAAGTCATAAATAAATAAAACCCAACAGATAAAGTTGGGTTTTTTTATTTACAGATTACTCAAATAAGACTAAATATTGTAAAATATTCTAACATCTAAGCTACATATAGTTATTAATTTCATCATGAAACAAGATTTATTTAAAGAAAACAATTACTCTGCATCTGCAATTGAAGTTTTAGAAGGACTTGAACCTGTCAGACATAGACCTGGTATGTATATTGGAGGTACAGATAGAAATGCTTTACATCACTTAGCGATAGAGATCATTGACAATTGCATGGATGAGGTCGTTGCAAAGCACGCTACAAAAATTAATATAGAGTTAATGGAGAATAATACTCTTTGTATTAGTGATAACGGAAGAGGTATTCCGATAGATAATCATCCTAAATTTAAAGAAAAATCTGCATTAGAAGTTATAATGACTACCTTACATTCAGGTGGGAAGTTTTCTAACAAAAGTTATACAACATCTGGTGGCCTTCATGGAGTAGGTGCATCAGTAGTAAACGCATTGTCAATTTTTATGAACGTAGAAGTAATTCGTTCTGGAATTATTTATAGACAAGATTTTTCTAAAGGAAAAACGACATCAAATCTACAAACCTTGGGTGAAACAAAAAAACCAAATGGAACATCAATAACTTTTAAACCTGATGATGAAATTTTTGGTGAAAATAATTTATTTACACCTGAAAAGTTATTTAACATTATAGAATATAAGGCATACCTTTTTGGAGGTGTTGAAATTAATTGGAAATGCCATCCTTCTTTAATTTCAGACAATTCAAAAATTAAAAATGAAATAAAGCTTTGTTTTAAAAATGGATTAAGTGATTACATTCAGTTAAAAACTATTTCTACACCTCTTTTTATTAGCTCAACATTTGAAGATAAAGTTAATATTAATAATGAATTAGTTCAGTGGGCAATTAGATGGTTTACAATAGACGAACCAAACTTTATTGAATCTTTTTGTAATACAGTCCCTACGCCACTAGGTGGAACTCATGAGTTAGGATTTAGGCAAGCCTTAATAAAAGGAATAAGAAATTTTGCTGAAATAAAAGGTTTTAAAAAATATAGTGAATTCACTTATGATGATTTAATGAATGCAACAGGTTCAATATTATCTATTTTTATAAAAGAACCTCAATTTCAAGGTCAAACAAAAGAAAAACTTGTAAACACTTCAGTTACAAAATTAATTGAAACGGCTATTAAAGATAGATTTGAAACTTGGTTAACTATTGATGCTACAAGAGGTGAAGCTATTCTTAATAGAACTATAGAAGTTTATGAGGAAAGAAAAAAAAGAAAAAAAGAAAAAGATATATCAAGAAAAAGTATAACTAAAAAAATAAGATTACCAGGAAAACTAGCTGATTGTTCAAGCAATCATTTTGATGAAACAGAGTTATTTATAGTTGAAGGAGATAGTGCTGGGGGATCAGCAAAACAAGCGCGAAACAGAAAAAATCAAGCCGTATTGCCCTTAAAAGGTAAAATTTTAAATGTAGCAAGCGCCTCTAATGAAAAAATGCTTCAAAATCAAGAGTTAAATGATCTAAAACAAGCATTAGGCTTAAATTCAAACTCAAGTCAAGATATAGAAAACCTAAGATATAATAAAATCATAATAATGACTGATGCAGATGTTGACGGCGCCCATATTGCAGCTTTACTTTTAACTTTTTTTTATAATAATTTTCCTAAAATTATAGAAATGGGAAATTTATTTATTGCACAACCGCCACTATATAGAGTAACACATGCTGGAAAATCTTTTTATGCTCAAACAGAAGAACTAAAAAATAACATTATTAAAAGTAAGTTCTCAGGCAAAGGGTTTGTGAGTCGCTTTAAAGGATTAGGAGAGATGCCTCCCTCTCAGTTAAAAGAAACTACAATGAACCCAAATAGTAGAACTTTGCTCAAAGTGACATTACCCAAAAGAGATGTAGACGAAGCTGATCAAAGAAGATTAGTTGATGAATTAGTAAATATTTTAATGGGAAAAAAGCCAGAGTTAAGATTTAAATATATTCAAGAAAATGCCAATTTAATTGATAATTTTGATATTTAATAAATAATTAATTATTGCGGTTTTAATTGACATTTAATTTTAATAAAGTAATCACAATCTAATAAATAGTTATATTTTTAATTTCTTAAGGATTTTTTTTGAGTTTTCAAACATTAGGGTTAAGTGAAGAAATTTTAAAGTCTATTAAAGAAATAGGCTACGAAACACCTTCAGAAATACAACAACAAGCAATACCTCATGTTTTGATGGGTAGAGATATACTTGGATGCGCCCAAACTGGCACAGGCAAAACAGCATCTTTTATGATACCATTAGTAGAAATACTTATAACTGGACAATCTAAATCACGGATGCCTAGGTCATTAATACTGGCGCCAACCAGAGAGCTTGCAATGCAAGTCTCTGAAGATTTTAATATTTTTAATAAATACCTAAAACTCCAGATGGCACTGCTAATTGGTGGAATATCATTTTCCGAACAAGATGGAAAGCTTGCTAAAGGCGTTGATGTGCTAGTAGCCACTCCTGGAAGACTTCTTGACCACATTGAAAGAGGAAAGGTAATGTTAAAAGATGTTAAAATTCTTGTCATTGACGAAGCAGACAGAATGCTAGATATGGGCTTTATTCCTGATATTGAAAAAATAACTAAACTGCTTCCAAAAATTAGACAAACTTTATTTTTTTCTGCAACTCTTTCTGATGAAATAAGACATATTGGTAAAAATTTTGTTATTAACCCTAAAGAGATATCTGTTAACCCAGACACAACTACTGCTACTAACATAGAAAGTTATTTAATTAACACGTCACATGAAGATAAATTAAGTAATTTAAAGAAAATTTTAAATATAGAAAAAATTAAAAATGCTGTAATTTTTTGTAATAAAAAAATTGATATAAATAAAGTAAATATTTTTCTTAAAAAAAATAAATTTAGTACTGTTTGTCTTCATGGTGACATGAACCAAAGTGCAAGAATTAATTCCCTAGAAGAATTTAAAAGTGGATTAGCAAAAATTCTTGTTGCCTCTGATGTAGCAGCTAGAGGGTTAGATATAGCAGGATTAAGTCATGTGTTTAACTATGACGTTCCAAATAATCCAGAAGATTATATTCATAGAATAGGAAGAACTGGTAGAGCTGGACTTTCTGGGAAAGCTTTTACACTTTGCAGTGAAAAAGAAATAAAAAGTTTAACACTAATAGAAAAGTTAATTAAAAAAAGTATAAATGTATATAAATTTGATGAAATTTGTTTAGAAAGCAAATCTCCAAAAATAATTAATATTAAGAGTAATAAATTGAATGAAGAAGAAGTGTTAAAAAATAAAAATAATCATCCAAACATTCCTCCTATTGAAAATTTTATAAACTTTAAACAAAGCGGTCAAATACCATCTTTCTTAACTAGTAAATAGAAAATTATTTTAAAGCTTTAGCTATTATTTCGGATAAATCTGATGATAACTTTTTTTTCTTATAAATTTTATATAAAGAATTTTTCATTTTCTTTTTTCTATCATCAGTATAATTATTAAATCTAGTCAATGGCAAAACTAATCTTGCAGCAGCTTGCGAGTTAAATGAATCAATTAAGCATATTTGTTCAGAAACAAAATTATATCCTGAACAGTCGTTCGCATGAAACAACAAAGTATTTTCTCTTTGGAAAACACCTAAAACTGACCTTAATTTATTAGGACTCTTATAGTCAAAAGCATCATGAGATAAAAGTTTTTTAATAAAATTAATCCCTTCACCTTTAATATTAAGTATAGACATCATCTCAAACCATTTTTCTAAAACTAAACTATTATTAGACCATTTAGAATAAAAATTATTTAAATGCTTAATAGAGTTTTCGCTATTATCTTGGCATAAAGACTTCAAACCAATTGAAGATAATGTCATATTTTTACTTAAAGTTATATTCTGAGCCAACTCAATTCCTGTTTCGCTTTTTATTAAAACAAGATAATTTAAAATTTTTGATAATAATGATCGTTCTTCATATTTTTCACTTCGGTCTATATTGTCATTAAAAAGTTTAAGAGCAGTTTGTTCAAAAGGATCCTTTAAACGTAAAGCTATTTGTTTTGATAGCTTCACTCTTGATTCAAATATATCAATCGGATCAGATATATGAGACAAACCTTCTAATGTAGTTCTAGAAGGCAACTCTAACAAACAGGCCATAAGAGATGGGTTTAATAATTCTTTAATCAAAAAATTCTTTAAAACAGAAATAATTAAATCTATTTTTTCTATATCTTTAAAAGAACTTATGTATAAATTTTGTATAGACTCCCATTTATTAAAAGAGTCATTATCGAATTTAAGTATATGTATATTTTCTTCAAAATTTAAATCTGTTTTTATATTAACAGGCGCAGAAAATCCTCTTAATAATGATGGAACAATTTTATTCTTAAAGCCCGTTAAAATAATATTGTCTTTGTTTTTAGACAATAAAAAAACATGCTCATACTTCATATTTAAATTATTAATACTAAATTGAACTGGATAACCATGTATGTCGATTAATGAAATAGTAATAGGTATAGGTAAACAGCTCTCTATTTTATTAATTGATTGAGAAAAACTAAGTGTTAATCCATCATTATTATAGTCTCTTTGAATATTTAATTCTGGTGTACCTGCTTGGCTATACCATTTTTTAAATAAATCCAAATCTATATTAGAGCCTCTTGATAGTGCTTCGAGAAAATCTTCACATGTTACCGCTTTACCATCAAACATTTCAAAATATACATCAATACCTTTTCTATATAGTTCTGCTCCAAGATAATTATAAATCATTCTTATAACTTCTGCACCCTTTTCATAAACGGTAGGAGTATAAAAGTTATTAATTTCTTGGTATTCATCAGGTCTAATAGGATGCTTATTAGAACCAGAATCTTCAGGAAATTGAATAGATCTAAGGAGCATCACATCCTCGATTCTTTTAACTCCTCTATTATTCATATCAGCAGAAAATTCTTGATCTCTAAAAACAGTCAAACCTTCTTTGAGAGTTAATTGAAACCAATCTCTGCAAGTAACTCTATTACCTGTCCAGTTATGGAAATATTCATGTGCAACAATACTTTCAATGTTCTTTAAGTCTAAATCTGTTGCTGTATTTAAATCTGCTAAAATAAATTTAGAATTAAATATATTCAAACCTTTGTTTTCCATTGCACCCATATTAAAATGACTAACTGCAACTATCATAAAACATTCAAGATCATACTCTAGACCGTATTTTAATTGATCCCATTCCATCGCTTTTTTAAGGCAATTCATAGCATGTTGAGTTAAATTTTTATTTCCAATTTCTGTATAAATTTCTAAATTTATTTTTTTGTTAGAAGATGTAACAAATGAAGATGAAGTTACTTCTAAAGAACCAACAACTAAAGCAAAAAGATATGAGGGTTTAGGAAAAGGATCATCCCAAACTTTAAAATGTCTAATTGGATTACCGTTATTATCGTTTAAAATACCTTTTTCTATTAAATTACCATTCGACAAAATAGTACTACAGGACAATGGTGCTTCAATTCTAACTTTAAAAATAGTTAAGCAATCAGGACGGTCTGGAAACCAAGTAATTTTTCTAAATCCTTCAGGTTCGCATTGAGTACACAACATTTTATTAGATTCATACAAGCCCTCTAAAGATGTGTTATCAGCAGGATAAAGCTTAATTTTTGATACAATCCTTACTTCAGATACGTCATCAGAAATTGGAATTGATATCAATTCATCATTAATAAAAAATTTATTAACATCAATATCATAAAAAGATTGATTATCTAATGATACTTCAAAAGAACAAGTTTCTAAATTAACACCATTCAAATCTATAGTAGAATTTAATTGAAAATTATTAATGTCTTTTATATTGTTTTTTTTGAATAAAATTATAGAAGTCACAAAAATAAAACTTTTATGAATTACAAAATCTAAATATACGTTTTCAGGAATCCATAATAATGGTTTATAGTGTTTTCTTTTTTTTATTAAAGAGGTCATGACACATTAATTCAACTTTCTCTAGTATTAGTGTATGCTAATAAAGAATGTTCTTCACAGTATGGTCGGCCAGGAACTATTGATACTCCACAAAACTTAAAACCTGGAAGCTTAGGGTCACCAAATGGCCAGCAACAAGCATTTCTAGACCATTCAACATTTCTTAATAAGAGCTTTAAAGGTAGCTCTTTTTGATTATCTAGAGGAACAGTTTTCGCTTGATTTTTTCTTGCATCACCCAACTTTGAAATTGGTGAATTTCTTTTTGGCAAACCTAATCTATGAGCTTTTCCAGCAATAGCGTTTCTTGAAACACCCAATTCAAGACCAATTTTTGTTATAGGCAAACCTTCTGCCCATAATTGTGATAACTGATCTAATTTTTCTTTATCCCAAACTGATTTATTTTCCATTAAAAATCCTGTTAAAAGTTACCAAATATTTAAAAATTTGCCCGCTAAGTCAATTTGACTTTCTATCATATATTTTCCATAATGAATAGTCCGACCTAAAGATTTTGATATTTTTAATAATTCTGTATCCATTGGATTCATTATAATATCAGCAACAATACAATCTATTTTAGATTTATTAACATCAAAAGGCAGGGGGTCGTTATTTTTCAACCCTAAACTAGTAGCATTTATAATTATATCAATATCGTTTAGTTCATATTCTAAAGACGATGAGACTTCAATATTTAAATTAGGAGAAACTTTATTAATATTTAGTTTTAGATTATTTGCCTTATTAATATCACGATTAATTAATTTCAATTTTTTAATTTTTTCATCTGCTAGAGAATAGGCAATAGCAATGCCAGCTCCTCCAGTGCCAAATAAACAGACTGATTTATTTTTCAAGACATGGTTTTGGTTTAAAAAACCGTTAACAAAACCTTTTCCATCAAAGTTATTTCCTATGATCTTTCTATTCTTATCAAATTTAATCCAGTTCACAGCTTTTGTTTTATTCGCATCTGGTTCTAGAAAATCACATATTTTAGCAATTTCTGTTTTATGAGGAATAGTTACTGTCAATCCATAGAAATTTTTAATTACCTTTAAAGAATTAATTACGTTAATAAGACTATCTTCATTAACATGAATAGGTATCATTACAGCATCAATTTTTCTTTGCCTAAACATAGAGGTAAAGATTGAAGGCGCCCTTACATGTTCAATAGGGTCAGCTATACAACCATAAATTTTAGTTGAGCCTAATATTAAGTTATCCATTATTGATCGCTCGTATTTACAAATTTTAATGATGCTGAATTTATACAATAACGTAAACCAGTTGGCTTCGGTCCATCAGGGAAAACATGACCTAAATGAGATTTACATTTAAAACAATGTGCCTCTGTTCTTTCCATAAACAAAGAATTATCTTTTGACAATCCAACCACATCATCAGAAACAGGTTGAAAAAATGCAGGCCAACCAGAACCAGAATTATATTTTGTATTACTTGAAAAAATCTTAGTATTACAACAAACACAAAAATAATTTCCAGGATCTTTTTTATCCCAATACGCACCTGAAAAAGCAGGTTCAGTTCCATGTTCTTGTGTTATTCTATATTGTTCATCTGTAAGTTTATTAATTAGATCTTTCATTATTTTATAACCTTTTTTCAAAATTTTATAATAAATTAATATAATATATTTTAATATTTAAAAAATAATTTTTATATTGGATAGATCTAAATTAATATTAAAAATTATGATAAAAGTATTTTTCTTATATAATAAATACGAAAAATACATGTGATCCAACACAACAATCCAAAAATATATGATATTAAATATACAAAATCATTGAAAATTAACATTAATGTAAAAAATATTATTGTTTCAAAACCTTCTGTAATTCCACCAATATAAAAGAAAGATTTTTTATTTTTTTTTACTAAAATCTTATTTTTTTCTATAATCCAAGCAGAAGCTAAAAAAGTCGATTGAGTAGATACAAAACTTAATAATAGAAAGCATATAGAAAAAGCGTTTTCTATATTATTAAAAACAAAGCCTATTGGAAATAATGAATAAAAAACAAAATCAGATATAATGTCATAAAATGCACCTAGATCTGATTCTCCGTCTATTCTAGCTAACGCTCCATCTATTCCATCAAAAAATCTATTTAATAATAGAAACAAAAATGCTAAAAAAAATTCACTTTCAACAATACAAAAAAAACAAAAAAAACCAGCTACAGCACCTATCAATGTAATAAAGTTAGCTGAGCAATTATATTTGTATAAAATTGTAGCTATATAAATTAAATACTTTTCTAAATAATTATTAATTTTTTTATCAAGCATTATCTAATGCCTTAATTTATTAAGGTAGAATAAATAATTGTTTAGGATAAATTAAATTAGGGTTTTTAATTTTTTCTTTGTTTAGTTCAACTATATCCGTGTAACGAATTCCTAACCCTAATCTATTATAGGCTATATTCCAAAGTGCATCACCTTTTTGAACTACAACAAATGTTTTTCCATTAGCGTCTTTAATAATGCTTCCGGTTATATTTATTGAATTTTTACTTAATATTTTTCCATCTTTACCTATTATAACTGCAAAAACTTTTTGTTTTCCAGATATTAATTTTCCTGGAATTGTTAAAGACCATGAATTATTTAAAATTTTTGTTGACGAAGTTTCTTTTCCAGAAAATCCAGCATTCACTTGTGCTCCTCCTGAAGCAATGCCCGATAAAATTAATTGGCCAACTTTTATATCATAAGTAATAGCTAAAATTGAAATTGTAGGTAATATTTTTATAGAAATGTCATTATCTTTATCAAATTTACTTTTCGTTTCCTTTTCAATCAAACCTGGAGCTTGTATCACTCGAGCACCTAATTTACCCTCACTATCTATAATTGCGACTATAGGAATATCATTTGGTCCTCCAGTAACATTTATGGCAACTGCTTCATTAGCAATACTAATTTTATTAGCTTTAGTTGTTTGACGAAAAGCAAGCAAATATTCTCCACTTTTTAGTTGTTTATCAGGAACTGCAACAAATTCTCCAATATTATCACTTTGTGTAGTTGCAATGACTGTAGATTCCGAAATTATTTCTATTTTAGAATTAGGCAATCCTTTTCCTGCAATAACTAAACTTCCGTCTGGTCTAACTCTAATTACTTCTAATTTAATGACTTCACTGTCTTGTTTTTTAGATAATTTAGTCTCTATAGGACTTGCATCATCTTCTTCTTTAACTAAAGGAACAACAACATCTTCTTGATATGTTGTTTTAGGTTGATATAAAGCAATAATCAGAGCTATACTTGCTATAATACCTCCGGCTAAAAGAAAATATATTACTTTTGAGAATTTCATAAAAAAACCCTTTAGAACTATGAAAAATATTTACTATTTTAATAATAAAATAAATCTCTAAAATTAGATATTAATTTTTTAGATAATATAATTACATGAGGTAAAAATTGAAAAAAAAAATTTGTATTTTTGGCGGCTCCTCGTCTGGAATTAAAAAAGAACATGAAAAATTAGCCATAACGTTAGGACAAATTATAGCTGAAAATAATTTTGATATAGTCTATGGAGGAGGTGAAAATGGAATCATGGGAGCAATTGCTAAATCTAGCATTACATTTGGAGCAAAAACAATTGGAATAATTCCAGAACATCTTATAAAAGACGAATTAATAAACACAAACTTTCCTAATCAAACTAATACAGAATTAATTATCACCAAAACTATGCACAAAAGAAAGCAATTAATGTATAGTAAGTCAGATGCATTTTTAATATTACCCGGTGGAATAGGAACTCTTGATGAATGCTTCGAAGTTCTTACTTGGTGTCAATTAAATATTATAAAAAATAAAAATGTAGGAATTATAAATTTTTCTGGTTACTGGGATCCTTTGATTAAACTAATTCATAATATAATAAATGAACAATTCATGAAAATTGAAAATTTAAATTATTTTGAAGAAATAAAAAATATTCAATCATTAAGAAAATTTTTAAAGAGCATTTAATATTTGATTAATTATTATATATTTTCTAGAAGATATATAAAGTGTATGTAATAATTTTTTAATTATGCTTTTATTTTATAAACCATAATTTAATACGAAAAATGAGGAAATAAATGTTAGATTTAATGCATATTGCAAAAACTGAATTTGAAGGAGGTGATTTAAAGGATCTCCTTAATAAGCTTTACTCAGAAACTGATGTAAGGCCTAAAGGTTATCCCGATGCTCTAGTATGGAAAGGTGGCAATCATGATGACAATATTAATCCTATATGCCATTCACTGACCGATGCATATGCTTTATTAGGAACAATAGCTGCAGCTGATATTTTAAATCTTCCATTCTATGCCGTTCCTATGTGGTCTCAAATCAGACATGATACCAAGCTAGAAGCATTAAGTTGGTTTGGAAACATGGAAAACACATCTATAAAATGGTCAACTGCTGGTGATGCATATGTAAATGACAAAACAGGCAATAGAGTAGTAGTAATGGGGAAGTCTGGAAATGCTCCTCTTAGAACACAAGCTGGAGTTTTTTGTAACGTTCGACCTTATGGACCTATTACAGTTGTAAGGTGTATGCCCTGCTTACCTTACTCACAAGACAAATCTAAATTTATAGTAAATGAAAAAACTGGAATTGTTCATACAGAAATGAATACGCCTGGAATTCAAATGGCTTATGCTTGTCGTTTATTTTTAAAAATGATTAATGATACTGGCAAATTGGGAAGAGTAGCATTCAAACCTACCCAAGCAATGGAAGATGGTATAAATGCAGGATTACTAATTTGGTTGCTTGAGGGAACAAAATTTACAGTCGGTCGAAAATGGGCTGTTAATGCTTATGAAGAACATAAAGAAAATATTGATAAAATAATAGCATTACTACCCTCTGATTTTAAAAAAGGTATGGAAAGTTGGTCAGGTAAAATAGAACAACACATAGCAGACACAAATTACGGTTTATTGATTTGGGACTTAATAGAAAATCAAGAATGTATTATTTTAGCTACAGACTTAGATGGTGATAGATTAACCGATTTGTTAGCTGACATTTCAGATCCACTAAGAGCTTTTGGACAAAAACTTTTAGAGCATACAAAGAGTAATGTTACAATTGATTCAGCATGGAAGTCAATGGGATATAAAACTGGTAATGGAAGAGATATGACATCAGTAATGTATAGAATGGAAGGTCCTCCTATACATGAACAAACTCTAGGTTCTGCTGATGCTATGTTATTAAGACTTCTCGATGGAGATGAATCTATGGGTGGTTCAAAAAAGCCATATGATCCAAGAATTCATTTTGTATTAATTAAAGATGCTTATATGGATGCCAATCCTAATAATAAAGAATTAGAAATATGGTTAAATAATGTTTTAAAAGAGTTTGATCAAATATATTCAAATCCTAGACCAGGTTTTATTGATGGATACAAGAAATTAAAAAAATCTATAAAGCCTTGGTAACAAAATCAATAGGCAGGACATACCTTTTGTCCTACCTATGACTTTGAATTCAAGACTGGCTCTAATCTATCCATTATTGCATTAATAAAATCTTCATTAGCTGCAAAACATATTCTTAAATGCCCTTCGCCTGATTCTCCAAAGGCAATACCTGGAGCAACTCCTACTTTAGTTTCCACAATGAGTTTTTTAGCAAATTCTAGAGAATTATCCATGCCTTTCACTTTAAAAAAAGCATAAAACGCAGCTTCTGGAACACTGCATTCAACTCTACTCCACGTTTTTAGCCTTGCAAACATAAGATCTCTAGATTTTATTAAATTTAACTTCAATTCATTAGTTATAACTTTATAATTATGTAGTGCTGATAAAAGTCCGTTTTGAAGAAACTCAGGCACTCCAGAAGTTGTTATTTGAACTAATTTTGCTATATGTTCACCGAGTTCTACAGGATGTGTTAACCATCCTATTCGCCAACCTGTCATATTAAAACTTTTTGAAGCAGAGTTTATAACAATTAAACGATCATTTGGAAGTGAGATTTGAAGAAAACTTGGAGCAACTGTATCATTAAAAATAATTTGATGATAAACTTCGTCGGAAATCAACCAAGAACCAGTTTGACGAATATGATTTAACAATTGATTTTGCTGTTCTTTTGTTATGACCCATCCTGTTGGATTTCCAGGACTATTAATAAATACCATTTTAGTTGATGAAGAAATAGACTTTAATAATAGTTGGAAATCAATATTCCAACCGCTTTTACCTAACGTTAAAGAAACCTCTTTAATCACTCCTTTTTTAAGTAATACTGAAGATTTTATATTTGGCCATACCGGACCAACTATTACTACTTCATCGTTATCCGAAAGAATTAAATCACAAACTAACCTCAACCCCATCATACCCCCGGTTACTACACTATGATTATCTGGCTTTGTATTAATTTTAAAAATTTCATTCATATATTTAGATATTTCTAAACGAAGGTTAGGTATACCATTTTGGAAAGTATAAAATGTTTTTCCTTTAACTAATGCATCTACAGCTTTATCGTAAATAATTTTGTCAGTTGGAGTGTCTCCCTCTCCAAACCAAGCTGGATAGACTTTTTCACCAGTTACAAAGGCATGATTTCTACCAAAATTTGCCACTTCCATAATTTCAGTTTCTTTGAATGAAATAATCTCTTTATTAATATTGTTTAACAATTAAAAAGTCACCCTAGTAAATATCAATAATATATTCTTTTAATTTATTAATAGCTTCTTCACTTTTATCAGGCATTGATCCTCCAGATTGCGCCATATCAGGTCTCCCTCCACCACCTTTTCCTCCAAGTAAATCTGAAATGAAGTTAACCATTTTTACAGCATTGTACTTATCTGTAATTTTTTTATCTACTGCTATTACTATAGATGCTTTATTATTAGTTTTACTTATTAAACAAACAATACCACTTTTATTATTTTTTAATAGACTCTCTGCTGATGCTTTTAAATCTTTAATGGGAAGATCTTCAAATATATTATATTCGAAAATTATACCGTTTAAAGTATTTTTAATTGATACATTGCTATCTGTAAAAATATTATTCTTTTTTAGATTATTTAACTCATTAATTATTTTTTTATTATCTAAAACTAATTGTTCAATTTTTTTAGTTATCTGTGAAGGATGAGTTTTTAAAAAATTAGAAATATATTTAATTTTATTTAATTCATTATTATAAAATTTTATTGCTGAAATATTAGTAATTGCTTCAATACGCCTTACTCCTGAAGAAACTCCGGTTTCGGAAACAATCTTAAAAGATGAGATTTCTGATGTATTCGTAACATGAGTTCCACCGCATAACTCAACTGACCATGCGTCTCTATCTTTATTTATTGGCTTACCAATTGATACTACTCTTACTTCGTCACCATACTTTTCTCCAAATAAAGCAATCGCACCTTTATTTAAGGCTTCAGAAGGAGTCATTATTTTTGTAACAACATCTTCATTAGAAACAATTCTATAATTCACTAAATCTTCAATTTCTTTCAAACCTTGATCATTTATAGGTTTTGCATGACTAAAATCAAACCTTAGCCTGTCATGAGTAACTAAAGATCCTTTTTGAGCAACATGAAGTCCTAACTTTTGTCTTAATGCTTCATGTAGTAGATGAGTTGCAGAATGATGTGAACAAATCTGCTTCCTCTTATCTAAATCAATTACTTGAGATACATTATCTCCTGAATTAATTTCTCCTTTAAGAACTTCGATGGAAAATAAAAAAATTGTTTTATCATCTCCAGTTTTTATTTTGGTGCATCCTAAAACTTTAGCATCAAAATCTTTACTTTTTAAATTTCCAATGTCAGAAACTTGCCCACCTGACTCTGCATAAAAAACGGTTTCATTAAAAATAATTTCTGCTTTATCACCTAAAATGATTTTTTTAATAACTTTTTGATCTTTAATAATAAGCTCTACTTTTGTATTAATATTATGTTTTTCGTAACCTAAGAATTTAGTAGTAGGAAAATTACTTAATAATTTCAATATATTAGCACTAGTGCTTTTATCGCCTGAACCTGTCCAAGCTTTTCTTGCTTTGTTTTTCTGTTCATCCATAGCTAAATTAAAACCCTTATGATCAACAGTCCATCCATATGATTTCAATACATCTTCCGTTAAATCTACCGGAAAACCATAAGTATCATATAACTCGAAAGCTTTGTTTCCTGAAAAGACGCCTCCATTAACTTTATTATCTACTTCAGCTTTTAATAAACTCAAACCTCTGTCCAAAGTATCTTTAAATTTTAGTTCCTCTTGTTTTATTGTTTCTTCAATAATATTTTGTCCATTTTTTAACTCAGGAAAGGCTTCACACATTTCATTAATTAAAAAGGGAACTAACTTAAAGATTATAGGATCAGTTGAGCCTAACAAATGTGTATGTCTCATTGCTCTTCTCATTATTCTTCTTAAAACATACCCTCTACCTTCATTACTAGGCATAACACCTTCAGCTATAAGAAATGATATCGCTCTTAAGTGATCAGCTATAACTCTATGAGAAACTATGTTATGTTCACTCATATCAAACCCAGTTACTTTTGCCGAAGCCTCAACTAAGTTATTCATCATATCTATTTTATAATTATTGTTTGTATTTTGTAGAACAGCAGCTATTCGTTCTAATCCCATACCTGTATCTATGCTTGGCTTGGGAAGATTAACTCTCTCTTCAACTGATAGTTGTTCATACTGCATGAAAACCAGATTCCATATCTCAATAAATCTATCTCCATCTTCTTCAGGCGAGCCAGGTGGTCCACCATATATCTTTGATCCATGATCATAGAAAATTTCTGAACATGGTCCACAAGGCCCGGTATCGCCCATACTCCAAAAATTATCATTGGTTTTAATTTTAATTATTTTATCATCTTTAAGACCAGAAATTTTTTTCCAAAGCATTTCTGATTCTAAGTCTGTGTGATAAATTGTTACTATTAATTTTTCTTTTGGAATACAAAACTCTTTTGTCAGTAATTCCCATGCATGAAAGATAGCTTTTTCTTTGAAATAATCTCCAAAAGAAAAATTTCCAAGCATTTCAAAGAAAGTATGATGTCTAGCAGTTCTACCAACATTTTCTAAGTCGTTATGTTTGCCACCAGCCCTCAAACATTTCTGCGAGGAAACTGCTTTATTATAAATTCTTTTATCAATTCCAGTGAAAGTATTTTTAAACTGAACCATTCCAGCATTAGTAAATAAGAGTGTTGGATCATTATCAGGAACAAGGTTACTTGAAGTTACAATTTTATGGCTGTTTTTTTCAAAATAATTTAAAAAACTTGACCTTATTGAGTTAACTGTAGTTTTATTTTCATTAGACATGTTTCATACTATATAGTTAATTTTAAAGTTTGATAACATCAAAATTAAAAAAATCAAATCTACAAAAAATATTTATTTACTTTCTTCTTCTTTACTTGCTTGTTCAGGGTTCATTAAAATCTCCTCAACCAATAATGAGTTCCCTTTAATTTTTTCTTCTAGTTCAATTGCTATTTCTACATTTTCTAATAGAAATTTTTTAGCATTTTCTCTACCTTGTCCAATTCTTTGTTCATTATACGAAAACCATGATCCAGATTTCTCAACAATTCCTGCAGCTACGCCTAAATCAATGATTTCACCATTTTTAGAAATTCCTTCACCATACATTATATCAAACTCAACTGTTCTAAATGGAGGTGCTACCTTGTTTTTAACTACCTTAACTCTTGTTTGATTACCAACTATATCATCCTTATCTTTTATTGCTCCAATCCTTCTTATATCCAACCTAACTGAAGCATAAAATTTAAGTGCATTCCCCCCTGATGTTGTTTCAGGGTTTCCAAACATAATACCTATTTTTTGTCTTATTTGATTTATAAAAATTACTAAACAATTTGATTTAGATATTGACGAAGTTAATTTTCTTAATGCTTGGCTCATTAACCTTGCTTGAAGACCCATATGGCTATCTCCCATATCACCTTCTAATTCGGCTCTTGGAACTAATGCGGCCACTGAATCAACAACTAAAACTGATACCGCTCCAGATCGAACTAAAGTATCTGCTATTTCTAAAGCTTGTTCTCCTGCATCTGGCTGAGATATTAAAAGCTCATCTATGTTTACACCTAATTTTTTTGCATAAACAGGATCTAAAGCATGCTCTGCATCAATAAAAGCACAAGTTCCACCAATTTTTTGAGATTCTGCAACAACATGTAAAGCTAATGTAGTCTTACCTGAACTTTCAGGACCATATATTTCAACAATCCTACCCTTTGGCAACCCTCCAATTCCTAATGCGACGTCTAATCCAAGAGAGCCAGTCGATATTGCTTGTATATCCAAATTCATGCCCGAAGTTCCTAACTTCATAACCGAACCTTTTCCAAAGGCTTTATCAATTTGACTTATAGCAGCCTCCAAAGCCACATTTTTATCTTTATCTTGACTAGTCAATTTTACCACCTCAGCGCTCATTTAATTTCTCCTTTTATTGACACATGCTTAAAATACTTTCAACTTAAAAAGTTTTATTCATGTTTTGTTCTTTTGTCAAGTTATGTTCTCTATTTGTTCTTTTATTATTAATTTTGTTATTGCAAAACTCAAGTTGCTCTTATTCAATAAATTAACTTAATCATACTTTAACTATTAAATAAAAATACCAATTCTAATATTAGATACAACAAATTCAAATATATTTTTGAATCAGTATATTTAAAATATATTTGAATATCTGTAAGTTGATTTACAAAGCCTAGTAATCAACTAATTACGATATCTCTGTTAAAATTTATACAAAATATATTTTCAATAGTTTTGTCAATCTCATATTACTATATTAAGTTTTTTTTTGAAAAAATCGATATGAATTTTAAGCTTCATATCCATTCATTTAAATGAATTATTATATAAAAATATTATTTTATTCTTCTTTATAGGCTTTTTCCATTTTTTCATGAAACTCTTGAGCTTCCAAAGATAAAGATGCAATTGGCCTAGCCTTTAGTCGACCTAATCCTATTGGCTCTCCAGTTTCTTCACAATAACCATATGTTTTAAGGTCTATTCTTTTTAAAGCTTCATCAATTTTACTTATCAATTTTCTTTCTCTGTCACGAGTTCGCAATTCTATTGACGCATCAGTTTCCACTTGTGCTCTGTCAGCAATATCAGGCCTTTGAAGACCTTCTTCTGATAGACTTTCTTTTGTATCAGTAGCTCCCTCAAGAAGATTTAGTCGCCATGTCATTAATAACTGCCTAAAAAACTCTAGTTGTTTACTATTCATAAACTCTTCATCATCAGATGGAGTATATGATTCTGGCAAAACCACTCTTGATCCCATCAATCCACCTCTGTTGGAACCATTAACAAATGATTTATTTTTAGATAATTTTATATCCGCTGAATTATTCAAATTAAAAATCCTCTTTAATAAAAAAAACAATGAAGAAGTTAATTGGTTTTTTATATTTAAACTTTCAAAAAGTGCAAGGATGAATTTAAAAGAAACTAATTTTTATATGATATAATTATATTTAATTTAAATAATATATTTATAAATTTATAATATATACTTAAATAAATCTTTATATTAATAAAACGTTTGTAAATTATAAATTTAACATTATTTAAATAAAACAAACATATTATATGAGCTAAAAAAATGCATTTAGATTACTCTAAAAAATTTCAACAATCCATTAATAAACTTAAATCTGAGGGTAGATATCGTTTTTTTAATGAAATAGAGAGAAAATATGGTTCTCATCCAATCGCTTCGTGGAATCATAATTCCTCTCAATCTGATATTATTGTATGGTGTTCCAATGATTATTTAGGAATGAGCCAAAATAATTTAGTTGTAACTACAATGAAAAATGCTGTTGAACAAATGGGCACAGGTTCAGGTGGAACAAGAAATATATCAGGTAATAGCACTGCTATTATAGAACTCGAAAATGAGCTTGCAAAGCTTCATAAAAAGGAAAAAGCTTTGGTTTTTTCATCAGGATATGTAGCGAACGAATCAACTATAAGTACAATACTTGATATTTTAGAAGATGCGATTGTATTTTCTGATGAAAAAAATCATGCTTCAATTATTTCCGGTATTAAAAAGTCTCAAGCTAATAAGGAAATTTTTAGACATAATGATTTAAATCATCTTGAAGAACTGATTAATCTCTATCCTGAAAACAAACCTAAACTTATTATATTTGAATCTATTTATTCAATGGATGGAGACTACGGAGATATAGCTGGCATTGTTAAAATTGCAAAAAAACATAACGCCATTACCTTCTTAGATGAAGTTCATGCAGTTGGAATGTATGGAGAAACAGGCGCAGGTGTCTCTGAGAAACTCAAGCTTAATGATCAAATAGATATTATACAAGGCACACTAGGGAAAGCTTTCGGAATAATGGGAGGCTACATTACATCAACAAAATTAATTTGTGATACTATTAGAAGTTACGCCAGTGGTTTCATTTTCACTACAGCAATGCCTCCAGCCTTGGCTAAATCAGCTACAACATCAATAAAATATTTAAAAAAATCAAATATAGAAAGAACGCTTCAACAAAAAAATACGGCTTGTCTAAGAGAGCATCTAAATAAATCAAGTATTCCATTTTTAGATAATGGTTCGCATATTGTTCCTGTAATGGTGAATGACCCAATAAGATGTAATGAAATAAGCCATATATTGTTAAATGAATTTGGGCACTATATTCAACCTATTAATTATCCAACCGTGCCTGAAGGAACTGAAAGATTAAGAATTACACCTGGACCTCTTCATACAGAAAAAATGATTTCTGAATTGGCTGTTGCTCTTAAATACGCTTTTGAAAAAACAAAAAAAGTAGATTATAAAAAAGTATTATAATAATTAATAAAATTATTTAAAGGACATAAATTGGCAATACCTGAAAAACCTTCTGACCATCCTTCTTTTCCTAAAAAGTCTAAAATTGGTGTTCTACTAGTTAATCTTGGAACTCCCGAAGGAACAGATTATTGGTCAATGAGGCGTTATCTTAAAGAATTTTTAATGGATAAACGTGTAGTAGACATTTTTAGGCCTCTCTGGTGGTTGATACTTAATGGACCTATACTTACATTCAGACCTTCAAAGTCTGGAAAAGCATATCAAAAAATTTGGGACAAAGATAATTATGGCTCCCCTCTAAGAAAATTTACAATTAATCAAACTCAAAAAATAAAAGAAAATTTTGTATCAAATCAAGACATTGTAATTGATTATGCCATGAGATACGGCATTCCTTCAATAAATAAAGTGTTAGACAATATGATGTCACAAGGCTGTAAAAAAGTTATTTTAGTCCCATTATACCCTCAATATGCTGCGAGCACCTCTGCTACTGTAAAAGATGTGGTTTTTAAGTGGATGCTAAAACAAAGATGGCAACCTGACTTAAGAACAGTAGCTCCATGGTTTGATGAAAAAGAATATATAAAAGCCCTAGCATCAACTGTTAAAGATAATTTGAAAAATAATAAAAAACCAGATGTACTAATTATTTCTTTTCATGGAATTCCTAAAAGGTATTTTTTAGCTGGAGACCCTTATCATTGCCATTGTATTAAAACAGCAAGACTGTTGAAAGAAGAACTAAAGTTACCGGACGATCAAGTTTTAGTAACATTCCAATCTAGATTTGGACCTGAACCTTGGCTTCAACCCTACACTGACAAAACTATAATAGAGCTTGCTAAAACTGGTACAAAGAACATTGCCGTAATCGCTCCAGGCTTTATATCCGACTGCTTAGAGACACTTGAAGAAATAAATGTTGAAGCAAGAGAATTGTTTTTTGAAAATGGTGGGCAAAATTTTAACTATATTCCATGCTTAAATGATAATAAATATTCAATTAAATTATTAGAAAACTTGATTAAGAAAAATTTATTAGGCTGGATTGATTAATTTTATTTAAAAAACGTATCTTTAAATAATCAGTTAGTTATTTACATTTACCTTATTAGTTTGTATAAAACCTTTCATTAAATGATATGCGGGTATTGTGTAGTGGTAAGACCTTAGCCTTCCAAGCTAATGACGAGAGTTCGATTCTCTCTACCCGCTCCACTCTTAAGTCTAATAATTTAAAATTATATTTTAGTTTTGTTTTGTAAAAACAATGTTACAGAAACACTTATTAATATAATTATTCCTCCTACAATTGTAAACAAAGACGGTTCATTTTTATACCAAATAAAATCTAAAATTATAGATACTGGAGGTATTAAATAAAGGAATAATGAAGCTTTATTTGCTCCAAAATGACCAACTGTATAAGTCCAAGTTAGGTAACCAATTGCAGTAGGGAAAACAGCTAACCATAAAAAAGCTAACTTCACGTCAAAGTTTGATACAACTATTAATTCAAAAGTTTCAGGCAACCAGAACAGCATAGGAATAGTTCCGTATAATATCGTGTATGCCGCCGAAGTTAATGCACCATATTTTGAAACAAGAGGTTTTAGAATATGAAAATAGGTAGCGGTTAATATTGCAGCAATTAATATTAAACTTGCACCGTTTCCTAATTCCAAACCGCCATCTTGATCAATTGAAATAATTGCAACACCCAATAAACAAAAAGCAATGCCAATCCAATGAATAATTTTAACCTTCTGTTTTAACAAAAAAAATCCAATTAGAGCCGTGAATAATGGATTACAATTTACTATAAAACTGCTTGCACCAGCAGAAACATCTTGTTGGCCATAATTTAAGAATACATTATACAAAAATATTCCTACAAAACCTGCAATAAAAAACCTAACTGAATCTTTAAAAGATAGTTTTTTATAATTAAAAATACACCATAATAATGACAGAAAAGCTGCTAGAGAAAATCTTCCTGTTGCTAAGATAAGAGGATCAACTTTTTCTAAAAGAAAAGACATAATAGGAAATGACGAACCCCAGAAAAAAACCGTTGAGAAAACAGCTAAAACTGGCAATAAACTATTCATTAATTTCCAATCTTTTAAAGATCATTTCTTTGGAAGAGATAATTTACCAAGAACATTATATTTTAAAAACAATTCTTTAATAAACCCATTTTCAACATTCTTTTTTATAAAATTATTAATGAAGATTTCAACTTCAGTATTTCCAGGCTTAAAGCCAACACATTGTTTAACAAAAGTAAAAGCATCATCCAATATTTTACAATCAGAAACCTTGCTTAATTCATCTATTAACTTAGGCCTTAAACCTGCCAAAACTTCATAATTGTTATCTTGAAACAATAAATATGATCCATTAATTGATTTTGCTCTAACTAATTCAGCTTTCGTAATGTTATCTGTTAACCAAAGATCATAAGCGCTTCTTTCTGCAACAGCAATTCTAACACCATCTTTATCTACATCATTAAAAGAATTAATATTTAAGTTTGACCTAACTAAACATGTTGATTCAATTAATGCATAGGGTGAACTAAAAGTTATAGTTTTAGCTCTTTCAGGCTCTACAGCAATATTACCTATATCCCAAATATCTTCAGAAACAGCATCAGCTAATTCTCCTGGTCTATCAAAGGGAACAAGTTTTAAATCCACTCCTAACTCATTAGCTAATGCTTTAGCTAAATCAGGAGAAACACCGTCTGGATCTCCATTCGATTTTTTTCCTGTAACTAATAAAAAATTACTCATATTTATAGCTGCACGCAAAAAACCTTTAGGCGCTAAGTGATTTAAAACTAAATTGGACATTGCTTACCTTTCATTTTGAATAATTAAATTAATAACATGTTACAAATAATTTGACAGGCAAAAATCAAAAACTATGTGTATTAATATTTATAAAAAATTCACAATATTCTTCAAAACATCAACTTAATGCATAAATATTAATCGTTTTTAACTTTTATTACTAAATTATATGCATTTTTTTTTAAAGAATAAAAAATTTAATTATAATAAGTTTAAATTTTATAAATGGAGTTTTTTTTGTAATGAATATAAATAAAATGTTTAGTTTATTTTTTAAATCAAAATTAGTAAGTTTTACTATCATATTAAGTTTTTTTTCAACTCCAGCTATCGCCGAAGTAAATAGTGGGGATACTGCTTGGATATTAACGTCAACTGCTCTTGTTTTGTTTATGACATTACCGGGCCTAGCTTTGTTTTATGGAGGACTAGTAAGTTCTAAAAATATAGTATCAGTATTAATGGAACATTTTGCACTAGCATGTGTAGTTTCAATTATATGGGTAGTAGCTGGTTATAGCCTTGCATTTTCAGCTGGCAACGATTGGATTGGCGGGTTGAGTAATATTTTTATGAATTCTATTAATGTAGATAGTGTTTCTGGAACAATACCAGAAAGTTTATTTGCTACTTTTCAAATGACTTTTGCAATAATTACCCCTGCTTTGATAATTGGTGCTTTTGTTGAACGCATTAAATTTCTGGCTATGATTATTTTTTTAAGTCTATGGGTTTTAATAGTTTACGTCCCAGTAACACATTGGGTTTGGGGTGGTGGATTACTATCTTCATGGGGTGTAATGGATTTTGCTGGAGGAATTGTTGTCCATGCAACAGCAGGTACAGCAGCACTAGTTGCAGCCTTAACTATTGGTAAAAGAAAAGGGTTTCCAAAATCGATTACCCCACCACATAGTCCTGTTCTTACTATGATAGGCGCTGCAATGCTTTGGGTTGGCTGGTTTGGATTTAATGCCGGGTCAGCATTAGGTGCTAATGGAAATGCTGGTATGGCAATGTTAGTTACGCATATTTCTGCTGCTACAGCAGCATTAGTTTGGATGTTTATCGAATGGAAAAGATTTGGCAAACCATCTTTAATCGGAATAGTGACTGGAATGGTTGCAGGATTGGCTACTGTTACTCCAGCCTCTGGGTACATAGGTATTCCTGGAGGATTAATATTAGGTTTTTTTGGAGGTTTATTGTGTTATTTAGCTGTAGACTTTATTAGAGGAAAACTGCAAATTGATGATAGCTTAGATGTATTTGCTGTCCATGGAGTTGGCGGAATACTAGGATCCTTGTTGGTAGCTTTTTTAGCAACATCAACGTTTTCAGGCTTAGGATTACCAGATGGCGTGTCAGCAGGTTCGCAATTTATAATACAGCTTAAAGGAGTTTTATTAACAGTTGTATGGACAGGCGTATTTACTTATCTTATTCTAAAGTTCACTTCGTTAATCACGCCTCTTAGAGTTGAAGAAGAAGAAGAAATAGAAGGATTAGACTTACGTTCTCATGGTGAAAAAGGATATCACTCAGATTAAGGTTAAAATTATATGAAATATTTTATAGCAATTATTAAACCCTTCAAATTAGATGATGTAAGAAAAGCACTTACTGAAATTGGTGTTCAAGGCCTAACAGCTTCTGAAGTTAGAGGCTTTGGAAGACAAAAAGGTCAAACAGAAATATATCGTGGTGCAGAATATAGTGTATCATTTGTACCTAAACTTAAAATTGAAGTGGCTGTCTCAGATGAAATGGAAACAACTGTGCATGAAGCATTAATGCAAAGCGCATCAACAGGCAAAATTGGTGATGGAAAAATATTTGTTATGGATCTTCATAGCGCAACAAGAATTAGAACAGGCGAAACTGAAAACAACGCCCTTTAAAAACAATTAACATTTCCATTCCCTGAGAACTAAATCGTTTTTTTCTATTTTTAAGTGCTCACGCTTTGTCTCTAATACAACGTTATCTTCAGCTAATTGATTAAGAGCCCAGACGGCAGCCCCTCTGACTAACTCTGATTGATCGTTTAATAACAAATTAATTAAATCAGGAAGTAATTTAATATTGTTACTATTTCCTGCAGCTATACAACAATTTCTTATGAATCTATCTCTTCCAATTCTTTTGATTGGAGAACCTTTGAATTTTGACCTAAAATCTTGATCATTTAGCTTTAAAAGCTCTAATAAACTAAAATTATAATCATATTGACTATCGTTAAATTTAATTTCACTAGAAGTTTTTGCGTATTTGTTCCATGGACATACAGCTAAGCAGTCATCACATCCAAAAACCTTGTTACCTATTGCTTTTCTATATTCTAGTGGAATTATATTTTTACTTTCAATAGTTAGATAAGAAATACACTTCCTAGCATCTAATTTATTAGGCCCATCAAAAGCATCAGTTGGGCAAATATTTATACATTTTTCGCATGTTCCACAATGATCTATCTCAGGGATATCATAATCAAAAATTTTATTAACTAATATTACTCCTATAAAAAGCCAAGACCCAAAATCTCGTGAAACTAAGTTTGTATGTTTTCCTTGCCAACCCATTCCTGACTTTTGAGCAAGAGGTTTTTCCATTAAAGGAGCAGTGTCTACAAACACCTTCACTTTTGTTTCATGTTCTTTATCTAATTTTGAAATGAGTTTGCTTGCAAAAAGTTTTAATTTACCTTTAATTACATCGTGATAATCTTTGCCTTGAGCATAAACAGATATATTCCCTAATGATTTATTATTATTTTTTTCTAATGGATCACTTTCAGGTCCATAATTTAAACCAAGTACAATTGCTGATTTAGTCTCAGACCATAGATTTAATGGAGATTTTCTTCTTTCAAATGTCTCTTCCATCCATTTCATCTCTCCATGATAACCAGAAACTATAAATTCTTTTAAACGATCGGCGATAACTGAGGGCAAGCTTGAATCAACAACTTTACAAACATCAAATTTAAATTCTTTTGCCAATTCGTTTATAATTTTTTTTGAATTCTTATTTGCCATAAGAAGTTTTCCAATAGAAATTATTTAGGTAAAATATCGCCTAAATAGTATTGTTCTAAAAACATATGTTCAAATTTTTCAAACTCTTTATTTTTTATAGAAAATCTTATGTTTTTCATTAGATTTAAATAAAAATGAACATTATGCAAACTTAATAACATAAGACCTAATATTTCTTGTGATCTAAATAAGTGATGCAAATAGGATCGTGTAAAATTCAAACACGTATGACAATCACAATTATTATCTAATGGTCTATCATCTATAATATGCCTTGCATTTTTGATATTAACTGCCCCTCTTGAAGTAAATGCTTGACCTGTTCGACCTGATCGAGTTGGCAAAACACAATCAAACATATCTATTCCTCTTTTAACAGCTCCTATTATGTCATCAGGTTTACCAACACCCATTAAATATCGGGGCTTATCAACAGGCAAATGAATTGAAGTGTTATCTAATGTTTCAAACATTAATTGCTGACCTTCGCCAACGGCAAGACCTCCAACAGCATATCCATCAAAACTATTATTAATAAGCCTTTTAGCTGATTCTTTTCTTAAATCAGGAAAAGTTGATCCTTGCACAATACCAAATTGGCCATAACCATCTCGATCTTCAAAAGCTTCTTTACTTCTAATAGCCCAATCAGATGAAAGTTTCATAGCACGTTTTGATTCTTTATATGATGCAGGAAAAGGGATGCACTCATCTAATTGCATAGTAATTGTAGCATCTAGTGAGTTTTGAATATCAGTACTTATTTCTGGAGACAAAAAATACTTTGTTCCATCTAAATGAGATTTAAAAGTAACACCATCTTGATTAATATCTCTAAGCTTTCCTAAACTCATGATTTGGAACCCACCAGAATCAGTTAATAACGGCTTATTCCAACCCATAAACTTTCTAACACCACCCATTTGTTTAATGTTTTTTTGACCAGGCCTTAACATTAAATGATAGGTATTTGCTAGAATAATTTGCGCACCTGCTCCCTCAACATCTCTTAAATGCATTGCTTTGACAGTAGCGGCAGTTCCTACAGGCATAAATATAGGGGTTTCAATTTCCCCATGAGCTGTTGAAACTAATCCAAGTCTTGCATTCTTATCATTAGAAATAAGTTTAAAGTTAAAATATTTACTCATTTATTAACCATCAACCTTTTTTGGAAATAGACAACTATCTCCATATGAAAAAAATCTATATTTTTTATTAATTGCATGATTATAAATATTAAATAATTCTTCTCTCCCAAAAAATGCTGATACGAGCATAAGCAATGTTGATTTTGGTAAATGAAAATTTGTAATTAAAATATCGATAATTTTAAATTTAAACCCAGGGGTTATATATAGTTTTGTAAAACCAGACCAAGGTTTAATAACTCCATTATTTTCTATTGCTATAGTCTCAAGGATTCTTAAACTAGTTGTTCCAACAGCAATGATTTTTTTGTTATTCAGCTTAGCTTTATTAATTATATCAGAAGTCGCTTGATCTAAAGATCCCCATTCTTCATGCATTTCATGATCTAAAACATTTTCAACTTTAACAGGCAAAAAAGTGCCTGCTCCAACATGAAGTGTAATAGGAGCAATGACTATACCTTTTTTTTCTAAGTTACTAATCAATCCATCGGTAAAGTGTAATCCAGCAGTTGGAGCTGCCACAGCACCTTCAGCAGATGCAAAAATAGTTTGATAATTAGATTTATCAGTTATATTTGGTCCGTCTCTTTTAATATATGGAGGAAGAGGCATTACTCCTTGATCATTGACTTCAATTAAAAAATTTTCTTCATGTTGATTAAATTTTAGCAAAACATCTCCAGAAACAAATTTGTTAATGACAATAGCTTTTAATCCATTTTTAAAAATTAATTCATCATTTATTTTGCATTTTCGACCAGGTTTTAAAAAGGCTCTCCAGGAGTTCATATTAACCTTAAGATGAAGTGTCACTTCTATATTAACATTATCTCTTTTTGCAAATAAACGTGATGGTATTACCTTAGTGTTATTAACAATCAAAACATCTCCAGAGCTTAAAATTTCAGGAAGATTTTTAAAATTAAGGTCTTGAGGAACATTATCTAAACATGATAACAAACGAGAGCTATCTCTTGGAAAACAAGGTGATTGAGCAATTAATTTTATATCTAATTCATAATCAAATAATGAAATATCCATTTTAAAAACCTATCAAGAGTTTATTCAAAAATTTGAATAACTCCAACCACTTCATCTATTTTATTTTTAACTATCAAACATTGGACTTTTGCTTCACGCATTCGATTTTCTGCTAGCAACATGTTGTCAGTTTCAATAGAGATTAATGGAGAATTATTCATTATATCTTTAGCTTTTAGAGAACTGAAATCAGGTCTATCTATTAAAGCTCTTCGGATATCACCATCAGTAATAATACCTTCTAATTTTTGCTTTGATCCTACAATTGCAAGACCTAATCTACCTTGTGTCATTTTAATTAATACATTTTGAATATTTGAATCTTTTAAAACAAAAGGTAAATTATTAATTTTCATTTCATCCTGAACTTTAGATAAAAGTCTTTTTCCAAGTGACCCACCTGGATGAGTTAAAGCAAAGTCTTCTTGTTTAAAATTTTTTAATTCCATTAAAGATACAGCTAAAGCATCTCCTAAAACCATAGTCATCATAGTTGATGTTGTTGGGGCTAAGTTTAAAGGACAAGCTTCTCTATCAACTGACATATCTAGTATTACTGAAGAGTTCTTAGCAAGTGTTGACTTTTTTTCCCCGGTTAAAGCTATTATTGTAACATTTAACCTTTTTAAAGCTGGAATGAGAGTTAATATTTCACCTGTTTCACCCGAATAAGATATTAATAATACAACTGCATTAGCTTGAACTTTTCCTAAATCTCCATGTATAGCTTCTGCTGGATGCAAAAATAAACTTGGCGTACCTGTAGAAGCTAACGTAGAAGATATCTTTCTTCCAACTAAGCCTGATTTTCCCATACCGCATACAATTACATGCCCAGATGCATTATGGATTATATCAACAGCAGAAATAAAATCATCCCCAAACATTTTTTCTAATCTTTCAATAGCTAATTTATATGCTTTTGTTAGACTAAGTGCTGTATGTATTGCATTCATTAACTTCACCATTTATTATCAAATATGTTTTAGCGTGATTCCTCTAAAATTACTACAAAAAGGGTTAATTGTTATGAAAATTCATTTTAGTGTAGCAAAAAATAAAAAAGCAAAGATTGCTTATTCTAAACTTGTTAAATCTTATGGCCAAGTTGAAATTTATGACGCAGAAGTAATAGTCGCTGTTGGAGGTGATGGCTCGATGTTAAATGCTCTTAGAGAAAGCATTTCATTGAATTTACCTGTTTTTGGACTTAATCGAGGGAACATAGGCTTTTTAATGAATGATTTTAGTGAAATAAAATTAATTGATAGATTAGAAAAAGCAAATGAAATGATTGTGCATCCTCTTGAAATGGAAGCTATTGATATAACAAACAAGAAATATACAGAGCTAGCTGTAAATGAAGTTTCTATTTTTAGAACAACCCACCAAAGCGCTATTATTTCTATAAAAATTGATGAAACAGAACGATTAAAGGAACTTACTTGTGATGGCATAATGTTAGCCACACCTGTTGGATCAACAGCTTATAATTTATCTGCACATGGCCCAATCATTCCAATTGGATCTGAAATTTTAGCCTTAACTCCCATTAGTCCATTTAGACCAAGAAGTTGGAGAGGAGCTTTGATAAAAAATAAATCCGTTATAGAACTTGATATTAACAATCCAAAACTAAGACCAGTGAGTGCCAGCGCCGATTCAAGGGAAGTGCAAAATGTTATTAAAGTTAGAATATATCAAAGAAACGATATAAACCTTAGAATAATGCATGATCCAAATAATAGTATGGAAGATAGATACCTAAGAGAACAGTTTCCTTTAGGTTAACTGAAAATCAATTAATACCTTCTTGTTGTCTCATCCACATTTCTGCATATAAACCTTTTGATTTTAACAAGTAACTATGCGTTCCTTCTTCAGCAACCATACCGTCTGACAAAACTATAATTTTATCAGAATCTATTATTGTTGAAAGTCTGTGGGCTATAACTAAAGTAGTGTTTTTATTTGCTAATTTTTTTAGTGATTTCTCAATTAATTTTTCTGTTTTAGTATCTAGAGCAGACGTTGCTTCATCAAATATAAAAATTTTGGGATTTTTCAGTAATGCTCTTGCAATAGCTATTCTTTGTTTTTCTCCCCCAGATAATTTTAATCCTCTTTCACCAACCATGGTATCATAACCCATGTCTAGATTTTGTATGAATTTATCAATCGATGATAATTTTGCTACTTTATTAATCTCATTGATGGAGGTGCCAGGCTTACCATATGATATATTGTACCCTATTGTATCGTTAAACATAACAGTATCTTGAGGCACAACACCAATATTGGACCTTAAAGAACTTTGAGTTACATCTCTTAATGATTGATTGTCAATAAGAATATCTCCTAAAGAAGGATCATAAAATCTAAATATCAGTTTAGAAATTGTTGATTTTCCGGCACCAGTAGGACCAACAATAGCTACTTTTTGTCCAGGTTCTACAATAAAATTAACCCCCTTTAAAATAAGCCTTTTACCAAATGAAAACTTAACGTTTTTGAATTCTATTCTACCACCTTCGACTTTTAGAATTTTAGCATCTTTTTTATCTAAGATATCTGGCTTTTGATCCACTAAAGCAAACATTCTTCCCATATCTAATAAGGACTGACGAATCTCTCTGTATACAAATCCAAGAAAATTCAAAGGTAAATATAATTGTAGTAAAAAAGTATTAACAACAACAAAATCTCCAATAGACATTTTTCCATTTGCAATATCTTCACCTGCCATCCCCATGATAACAAACAAACCAAAAGCAATTATTCCTCCTTGTCCTATGTTAACTATTGACAAAGATGCTCTTGCTTTTACAGCTGAGTCTTCGTACTGTTTCATTGCTAAATCATATCTATTGGCTTCAACTGTCTCAGCATTAAAGTATTTAACTGTTTCATAATTTAAAAGACTATCAATAGCTTTAGTTGATGCATTTTCATCGGCTACATTCATTTTTCTTCTAATTGCAATTCGCCATTCAGTGACCTTAATCGTATAAAAAATGTAAATTAAAACTGTAGAAACAGTAACCGCAGCATACATAAAACCAAAAGTTATCCATAATACAATTCCAACTGTTATCAATTCAACTAAAACAGGTACAATTTCAAAAGCTGTAAATCTTAAAAGAAACTCAATACCTTTGGCGCCCCTATCTATAGCTCTTGTTAGCCCGCCAGTTTGTCTATTTAAATGAAATGTTAAAGAAAGGCTATGCATATGTTTAAAGGCTTGTACGGCGGCTCCTCTAACTGCTTTTTGAGCAACTCTTGCAAAAACAAATTCTTTAGCTTCATCAAAAAAAACTTGCCCTAATCTAGCTAAAGCATATGAACCAATAACAACCCATAACAAATTTATATTTACCGATTTACCTTGAGAAACTAAATCCACAGCTTTTCCATATAAAAATGGAGTATAAACACTTACTAATGTGGCTAAAAATAGGAATATAAATGCCAAAATTATACGAATTGGCATCTCTTTATTTCCAACCGGAATTACAAATCTTAATAATTCTTTAAGTGTTCTCAGCGGAGTTAAAATTTTTTCATTTGATGAAATAGCTTCCGCACTTTTCATAAAAGCTTACCTATTGGAATTAATGAATAATTAAAGTTTAAATTACTAAGCTACAGTGAAGCTTTCTCCGCATCCACATCTAGCAATTTCATTTGGGTTAGAAAAATCAAAACCAGAACTAAACTTTTCTTCTTTGTAATCCATTTCAGAACCAATCAAAAACATTATTGCAGCAGGATCTATGCATATAACAACATTTTTTGAAATAATTTTTTCTTCAAATGGTTTTACTTCTGTTGCGTATTCAACATTATATTTCATACCAGAACAACCTGCTGTTTTAATACCAATTCTTAACCCAATTACGTCAGAATTGGTTTCTTTCATAAGACTTTTTACTTTATTTGCAGCGGCGTCAGTTAAACCCAGTAAAGGCTTATTTTCTTTAATCATAATGAACCCCTATTATTTTAATATATATCAAGTGCCATTTTGGCGTCTTCACTCATTCTATCTTTAGTCCATGCTGGTTCCCAGACCAACTCTACTTCAATTAAACCAACTTCTGGTATTTTGGCAATTGTGTCTGCAACCTGTCCTGGCATTTCTCCTGCAACTGGGCATCCTGGTGCTGTAAGAGACATTTTAATTTTAATATCATTGCTTTCTAACAATTGTATATCATAAATTAGACCAAGATCATAAATATTAACAGGTATCTCAGGATCATAAACTGTTTCAAGAGCATCTACCACTTCAAATAATTGAATTTTTTTATTACAATTATTATTTTTTTTACCAGCTTTTGCCGTAAAAGGAGCATGAGGATCATCTGAAGGATGGTGAGGCATAAATGCGGAAAGTGGAAGATTGTCAATATCCTTCATATTATGCACCAAATATTTTCTTAACTTTAGTTAAACCAGCAGCTAGTTTATCAAAATCTTCATATTTAGAATATGCACCAACTGAAGCTCTAGTTGTAGAAACTAAATCAAAAGCATCCATTAATGGTTGGGCACAATGATGGCCAGCTCTTACAGCTATCCCTTCTCTATCAATAATTGTTGCAATATCATGCGAATGAGCACAATCCATAGTAAAAGATATTACACCCGTTTTACTTGGAGCTTTTCCAAAAACTTTAACACCATCTATAGAATCTAATAATTCTGTTCCGTATGAAATAATTTTTTTTTCATGTTTACCAATTTCATCAATTCCTACTTCTACAACCCAATCTATTGCATGGCCAAGAGCTATGGCTTGAATAATTGGAGGAGTTCCTGCCTCGAATCTAGCGGGGGGATCTGCAAAAGTTGAATTTTGAATTTTTACTATATCAATCATATCCCCTCCACCTAAGAAAGGTGGCATATCAATTAAAATATCAGATTTACCATACAATATACCTATGCCTGTTGGACCATATAATTTATGACCTGAAAAGCAATAAAAATCACAGTCTAATTCTTCAACATCAACTTTTCCATGAATAATACCTTGGCATCCATCAACAACACTTATAGCACCACAATCTTTAGCTATTTTACAAATTTCTTTAACAGGAAAAACTGTTCCAAGCACGTTGGAAACATGAGGAAAAGCTATAATTTTAGTATTCTCTGTGACTAGACTTTTAATAATTTCAGAATTGAAATCTTCATCTGGAATTATATTAGCTGCAATGATTTTTACACCTTTTTGCTGAGCAATAATTTGCCAAGGGACTATATTAGCATGATGCTCTGCTATAGTTATTATTATTTCATCACCAGGCAAGAGGTTTTTTAATCCCCAACTATATGCTATAAGATTAATGGCAGCCGTAGCTCCTGAAGTAAATATAACTTCGTTTTCTGAACAATTGATAAAATTTGCTATCTTTTTTCTTGCTCCTTCGTAATCTGAAGTAGCTTCTTCGGATAACTTATGAAGCCCACGATGCACATTAGAATAATTAAAAGAATAACTACTCTGAATTGCATCCAAAACTTTTTGTGGCTTCTGCATTGACGCTGCAGAATCAAGATAGACGAGAGGTTTATCCCAAACCATCCTATTTAAAGCAGGGAATTGAGCTTTAATTTTATCAACATTATAATTTTTCATTATATCAAATTCTTCTTTTTTATAGTTATTTCAATATAGAAAGTAAGCCAACCTTAGCTTCAGTAAAAATAAAATCATGTAAAGATAAATCTACAGATTGAGTAATAATATCTTCTAAGAAAGCAATAATTAGAATCTCTCTCGCTTTATCGAGAGGTATACCTCTGCTATTAAGATAAAATAGCTCATCATCGTCTAATTCTCCTACTGTAGCACCATGAGCGCAAACAACATCATCTGCATAAATTTCTAATTCAGGTTTAGCATTAGCACTTGCTTTATCAGAGACAAGAATTACCTTACTCATTTGCTGTCCGTCAGTTTTTTGTGCATCTGGAGCAACTCTAACTTTACCTTGAAAAACACCTGTTGACTCTCCACCCAATACACCTCTAACGATTTGTTTTGATGTACAGTTGGGATGGTTATGATATATGGCTGTAGTTAAATCATGATGTTGATCACCTCCAGAAATATATACTCCGTTAAGGTTCATAGTAGCATGTTGACCTTTAAATTCAGCGTGAGTTTCAGATCTTGTAAACTCACTACCTTTAATTAATGAGAATGAATTATAGTTAGATTTATCTGATAAGATTACTGAATGAGCAGATAAATTATAGGTTGTCTTGTTATCGTCAAAAATTTTAACTGATTTCAAACTAGCTAGCTCACCTATCTCAATTAATTGAAGTGGCATTATTAAAGTACCTGAGTGATTAAAACGTTCAACAATTGACAAATTACTACTTTTTTTTAGCTCTATATATAAAACTGGATGAACCGATTTATTATCCATCCCCCCCGAATAAATAATTTCAATTAATCTATTGGAACTAAAGTGGGCATCTACATTAATCTTTATAATAGAAGGAGTACATGAAAGTGATGAATTAGTAGAAGGATGGTTTGCTAAATTAGTTTTTTTAATTTTAGATAAAAAACTTAAACATTCTTTTTCATTTAATTGATGT
>Ga0209711_10000416_pt1 | contig 43280 bp, 38 predicted proteins | sample ArcticOcean_MG_C_7_FD_187441 | JGI IMG/M metagenome (GOLD analysis project Ga0209711, IMG submission 187441) | Marine microbial communities from western Arctic Ocean - ArcticOcean_MG_CB11_88 (SPAdes) (version 2) | ecosystem: Environmental > Aquatic > Marine > Oceanic | place: Arctic Ocean... | reverse complement strand
GGTCTTGCCGCCGCCTCTTTATTTCCTGCACTACTGCTGGGTATTTTTTATAAACGAATGAACAAAGAAGGCGCGATTACCGGCATGCTGGTAGGTCTAATATTTACGTTCAGCTATATTGTCTATTTCAAGTTTGTTGCGCCAGAGCTCAACAGTGCAGACAACTGGTTATTGGGTATCTCACCAGAAGGGATTGGGTTTGTTGGTATGCTCCTCAATATTGGCTGCGCCTGCGGGGTTAGTCTTATTACGGCACCGCCACCGACGGATGTGCAAGACCTAGTGGACAATATTCGGATCCCTGCTGGTGCTGGCGTGGCTCGCGAGCACTGACACGCCCCCCCATTATTGAGTTTCCCCCAAGCTAAGTCATCGATTTATAGACACAATCTCATTTTATGCTTATGTGTATTTTACAGCAGGTGAGGCCGCGACCTAACCATAAATCGACTGATCGATGTGATTTTTTTAATAGTAACAAGGGAAATGAAATGGCCATTTTATCTCGTGATGGACAAACATTCGCACTGATAGAAAAAGATCAGGGTGACTCAGTCAATATGTTAAATTTGCTAAAATTTAAGCTGTTCGCCCAATATTCTGACGGCAGCGAGGCAAGACTTTCGGGGAAAGATGCCTACATGGGTTACGGCTTAAAAGTCGCAGAATTAGTGATGAATCTTGGCGGCGAATTTTTATTCGGCAGTGACGCTAATACATTAGTTATCGGCGATAGCAACTTACAATGGGATATGGTGGTGATAGTAAAATACCCTTCAGTAGCAGCGTTTAATGAAATGACTAACAGCCGCGAATATGAGGCGATTCATCACCACCGTGAAGCCGGCTTGGCTCATCAAACACTGGTGCAATAATAGAAGAGCCTAGCGGGATCGAACCGCTGATCTGAATGCTGACGATGCTGAGTGTATCGGCTGCAGGGATGTGCGATGTAACAGCCGGTGGAATACTATCAAAAGTTACACTGGTAACTTTTTAATTTTGAAGAAACACCGTTTGAATTATACGCGAAGACGCTGTAATAAGCGCTTTACAAGGCTCCTATCTTGGCAATGGCTTACCGTACTAGTGAGCATTGGCATAAGCCCTGGGATAGCGGCCTAGAGACAGAATTATCAAAGATGAAATCAAGAATAGAACCGTCGCCACCGAGAACCCAAGGTCATAACTGGCGGTTCTGTCATACACGCTGGCAAACAACATTGGCGCTGTTCCCGAACAAACAGCCAGCGAGGCGTAAAGTATAGAATATATCTTTGCATAGTGTCTAAGGCCAAAGTACCGTGCGGCCATAAAAGCCATAAGATCCAATTCGGCACCAGCAGCGAATCCGATAAAAAAGCTCGCGAAGACAGCCTGGATGAATGTCTGATCTCCATAGAAGATGATGGTGCCAATTACTGGCATCAATAAACAAACCATAGCGATTCCAGGCGCCCAAAAACGATCTATCAGATAGCCTACGATAATTCTGCCTGTTATTATCGATACGCCAAAAACACTTAGAATGGATGCAGCCTGTTCACGTGAAAAACCATCGTCGGTCAGCGAGGGGAATAGATTTGGAGAGATTCCAGAAAATCCCATATAAGCAAATAATATAGACAACAGCAACACCCAAAAACGATAATCATGAAATGCCTCCCCTAGGGTTTTCCCTGTTTGCTGGTCTGTGTTAGCCTCAGAAGAATCGGTATCACTCATCTCTATGGGGCGAAATAAAAAATATAATATGGGCCATGCCAGCAAAATCGGCACTAACCCAAGGCCCATATAGGCTCCCCTCCAACTAAATGTCTCCACTAGCCATACCGTGTAATGAGGTGCCACCGAGGCACAAATACCTGTTCCCGTTAAGCTCAGCCCCAACGCTAATCCGCGTCGTTTAAAAAAGCTAGTGGCAATCGCACGCGTCCAATTTACTGGGATGGTACCTGCACCAAGAAAGGCCATGGCGCCATAAGCAAGAAACAGCATCCAGAGCTGCCCCTGCATACTGGCAGCGAGGAAAAAACCTAAACCCAGCCCCAGCATCGATGGAAGTGCGATACGCCTTGAACCATAGCGGTCAATAAGCCACCCAACGAATGGTGACGTCAGCGCACCCAGACCAGAACTAAACAGGATCGCCGCCTGAAACTCAGCTCTTGACCACCCAAATTCCTCGGTGACAGGCACTACCAAAACGCCAATCGTGTAATACGGCAGCACAAATGAACTGCTCATAATTCCAATACAGGTGGCCAAAATTAATGGCCACCTTGCGGCAATTTCATTCGTGCTATTTTCTGGCTTGCTCAATTCAGTTCTCCCATGTTATCAATTGGTTCGTCATCTTTAGCTAGGCTTGGTGCAGTTGACGTTGGTAACTGGCGAGATCAAAGTAGTCCCTCCAAACTGTTATCTTATCGTTGTGAACATTGAAGACCCCCATCAAAAGTAACCTCACCTCGCGCCCATCAATCACAAAGGCATCCACCCGTTCGGTCAACACCGTTTCTTTATTCACGGCCAAATTAACCAATTCCCAGTGGCAAGCGGTAAAAACCCAGGCTTCACGCAAGTATTGTTTGACGTTATCAAGCCCTAAAATTGGCTCCATAGGAATGTTGTGGTAGTAAATATTTTCATCTAAACAATCAATCACAGCATCGAAGTCCATGGTGTTCCAAGCATTGACAAAACGCTTGACTGTTTTCGCAGGCGTACTCATGAGGCTTTCAAAAGACACTCAGCACTGTTCTCACAGATCGCCTAACCGCACACGCTAGTACAGATTTACTTTCGACTTCCCGTTTCATAACTCTTATTCCTCCGGCGCTATTTCCACTTCAATGCCATCGAGAGCATCGGATAAGTTAAGCTGGCAGCTAAGCCGGGAGCAGGCTGGATCAAAGTGTTCCTGGTACTCCAGCAACATACTTTCGATATCGTCTCGCTCGGGCAGGCGTTTCATCCACATCTCAGGAATAAATACATGACAGGTGGCGCAGGACGAACAGCCGCCGCACACCGCCTCAATACCCTGATCCTCATCGCGGAGAACATGCATCAAGGTGTCCTGGCCAGGCTGTGTTTTTAGCGTATTGTGTTTGCCTCCCCGGGTCTTGACATGAACTTTAATCGTTACGTTACTCCCCATCACTTACCTACTTTAGTCAATTAATGAATTCTACGGCACTCAACTATCGGTAAGCCCCAACCCCAGACCACCATCAACATCGAGCGTCGCGCCTGTGGTCCACTCTGCGCAGATAAGATACGTCATTGCTTCGGCTATCTCCTCCTCCGTACCAATACGTCCCAGGGCATGCAGTGATGCCATACTTTGCAATCGTGTCATTGCCGTGTCATCGTCAAAAATGCCCGCACGTTGGTTAAGCTCGGTATAGACCGCACCTGGTAATATACAGTTAACTCGAATTTTTTTCTCTCCCAGCTCTGCCGCTAAAACACGCGTCAGAGCCTGCACCGCCGCCTTGGTTGCCGCGTAAGGTGAAGCACCCGGAAATGCACGCCGAGTATGGATTGACCCCAAAAAAATCACCGCCCCCTCAGTCTTAATAAGATGCGGTACGGCTAATCCAGTGAGCAACATACCTGATACAACATTGGTATTAAACACATCAAGCAGGCGATCCTGATCCAACTCCGTAATCGATCCCCGATACATATTACCGGCATTGTTAATTAATGCATGCAGCCCTCCACCATGTGCTACTGCTGCCGCTATTATTCTTTGACGATCCCCGTCAACAGTGATGTCTCCAACAACACCACAGCAGGCAGCGCCCATTGTTTTTTGGGCGCTATCAATTTTTTCAGCACGCCGCCCACAAATTGTCACCCTACTACCCGCATTGATGAAGTGTTGTGCTGCACCAAGTCCAAGACCTGATCCACCACCTGTAATAAGTATCGACATACCCATGAGAGATTTCATATATTAACGTCCCCAAGGTTAAGTGCCCAGCATACCGCCCGCCTAAGAGCATGCGCATGATCTGCCTGGTAAACCGCCGCAGCATCATGGCCAAGCGCGTCATAGACAACGCGACCGTTACCAAATCTGTTTAGCCACAATACAGGTTGTGAGACATCCGACCCGGCAGAATTACCGATTAGTAGAGTCTCAATTCCAGGCCGCAACACCAACGCAGAGTACAGCTCATCAAACACATCAAATACTGCTATATCTTCCATTAGCGGATGTCGTGACGGAGTGAGCGTCACAAACTCTTGCGGTGGATGCCATGACCTACCCCACTGCCAGGAGCCGCCGAGAATATCGCCCCATTGGTGCCAATCGGAAAAACAGATACTCGCAGTATGTAAGCCCAATAACGCTCCCCCGCCATGTAGATGCGAGATAATCGCAGCACGGCCAGCTGGCGAAAGCCGCATCGCCCAATCAGCGCGATAAGAATCATACTTATCGCCGATCATCTCCCAACACAGTGCATTAATAGTAAGTAACGCAACAGGGTTTTGATTGAGACTCGCCAGTCCCGCTTCGATGTCGTTCTCGATACGCGACTCTAGTCCCAGCGGCTTAAGCACATCAGCCAGTGCCAAAGCGCTGTCATGGAAATCATGAAAAATACCACCGATAAGAATAAGATTCTTCATCTGATTCCCCCTTGCTGTGACAATCCATATCCTCACGAATCGCGATCATCTACCGTCAAAAATTCCTTACCTGAAGAGGTGACAACTATCTGCCACCTCGCTATTTACCATGGTAAGTAAGAAAGCACTGATTCGTCCCGACGCACGCTCTCAATCCAGCCCATAAAAGTTATGCTTAACACTCTACCCAGTTCGGAAATGAAGATTTCTCAAGGCCGTGCTGGGTGGTTTGGCACTCAATCCTAAAACATATACTGAGCTTCAACTCCGAAATAACGCGGCCGATTAATGGTACCAAATGTCCACAACCCAGGAACATAAACTGGCGTTGCATCAGTAGGTGAAGCGGCGCTGTATCCAGCGGCAACATCTAACACGTGATAAAAGTACGATTCATCTGTCAGATTCTTACCAAAAAGTGACACACGCCAATTCTCGGTTTCATAGTTAATAGAGGCATCGAGAAGCCCAAAGGACTCTTGAATCAATGGATCTGATGAATAGTTCTTGGGACCACCGTAACTAGCATTGATTGCATAATCATCCTTCCAACGATAGTTCATCGCAGCAACAATGAATGCGTCATTTGCCATTTGCCACTCATAGGTACCGCCAATTGAATAGTTCAGCTCAGGTGCTTTACGAAGTTCGAAGCCGCTTTTATCAAGAGGCAGGCCTGCAGGATCTGAAACGGTGTAGTCATCATACGATGCATCGAGATAGCCCATGTTCGCGGTCAACGTAAGTCCAGCGACAGGAATCCAAACGCTTTCGATCTCGAAGCCGTCGAGTGTTGCAGCCGCTGCATTTTGCACAAGTGTCAGCGTCACAGCCCCGTCAGTTCCCGGCAGCACCACATCTTCCTGCTTGTCTTGATAGTCGGTGGTGAAGATTGAGCCGTTTAACTGTAAGGTATTATCAAGCCAAGATGTTTTGAAACCAAGCTCCCAGCTTTCAACAATTTCAGGCTGATACGGGCCAGCGTTAGCAGCGCCAGTTGCGCGCCCATTAAAACCACCCGAACGGAAACCCTCGGTATAGCTGACATAGACCATACCCGCTTCACTATAGTTGTAGGACAAGCCAACTTTGGGTGTAAACTCACTCCAGCTTTCCTTACCAGTAAACTCTCCCACTTCGCCAGTGATTGCATCTGTGAAGTTATTATTTACAACTGGCAGCATCCAAGCTTCGCAGTCAGCTCCCCAGGCCTTGGTGGGCGACTTGCGAACACCCTCAAAGTCTATCACCGTGCCATTCTCATCAGGTGCAGTAAAAACCTGGCAAAAGGTTTTATCTTCACTGGTATAGCGACCACCGACTGACAACGTCAGTTGCTCGGTGATGTCCCAATCTACCTGACCAAAAAAAGCCGTATTCTCTGTACGCTGATCTGTTCGCGGACTATCGTTAAAACCGCCAAAGAAGTAAGTGGTCTGCCAAGCGCTGTATTCACTATCCCAATAGAATCCGCCGATGGTGGTACGTCCCCACGCAAAATCTGATTCAAGACGAACCTCTAGGCTTTCTTGGCTTTCGGATTGCGGCCGAGACACACGGAATCCATCAAAGGCGATGCCATCAAATTCCTGCTTTGATGTCTCTTCCATATCACGATCCGCATAAATCATCACCAAACGATGATCGTCGTTAATCGCCCAATTCGCATGAAGCGAGAACGACTCTAGGTCAATACTGGCAGACTGATCGGTTGACGTATAGGTATCCCGATGGAAGTCTTCGTTGTCCTTATTGGCGCAGTTATCGCCAATAAGCCCTAAGGCGGCAAAGAGTTCCGGAGATTCGGTCAAACAGGTTACTGGACGAACTGGCGTATCGTCGCCGACGTCATCATAAGTAAACTGCAAATCAAAGTTATCTGTTGGACGCCACTGCGCACTGAATGAAAAAGCTGTTAGATCCGAATCACCCTCATCAGTACCTCGCGTCTTGTTAGTAAAGTATTCACCACCCGAGATATCCATTACGGTAATTTTCGTAGAAATACCCGCGACTTCCGGGAAATTGACCGTAGCCTTCACGTCCTGTTGTCCATCTTCAGCAATCGTCACAGCTATCTTGCCACCCAATTCGCCGGTAGGCTTGGACCGAATCACATGAACCAAACCGCCGATCGTATTACGGCCAAATAGCGTACCCTGTGGACCTCGAAGTACTTCAATCCGCTCAGCATCCCAGACATTCAGGAGAGCGCCTGTAGTCGTAGCTAGATAAATACCATCTTGGTAGACAGCAACTGCCGGATCAAAACTTTTCTCAACGTCATTCAACTGCATACCACGAATCGAAATTGATGCCGTGCCGTTACCCAAAATAGGGTCTATGGTGAGGTTAGGAGACATCCCAGCAATATCAACGATATCTCGAGAGAATGTCTTTTCGATCATACTTGCATTCATCGCACTGACAGAAATCGGCACGTCCTGAAGATTTTGCTCGCGCTTCTCAGCGGTGACAATAACCTCTTCCAGCTGACCGCTAATCTGGCGCTGCGCCAACACATTGGAAGCGCTAACAACAGCAATAAGCGCGGGTAAAACTGATAACATTATTCGATAAATTATTTTCATGGGAACCCCTTAGTGTTATGTGAAGTGATTTTTTAAATTGGAAAATGTTTATTGTTAAAGACTAATCTGAATTTTTTTTGCAAGAATCTAATCTCGTGGCAACTGCGCCATGACACTATTACTTACGCCTCCATCTACGACCAACTGGTGCCCATTTATGTAACTGGCACCCTCGGAATCAAGAAACAACACCGCTTCAGCAATATCGCGAGCCTGACCGAGCCGTCTGCTAGGCACACCAGCGCTGCGCTTCGCGCGAACCTTCGGGTCGGCGTAGATCGGCCGCGACATACCCGCATCTATAAACCCAGGGGCAATGGCATTGACTCTTATACCACGTGGCCCCCATTCAATGGCCATCGCCTGAGTGAGATTAGCCATTGCAGCTTTGGTACCGCCATACATACCCACATTAGGTGCCGGATGTATTCCGTTAATAGACGTAAGATTGACGATATGGCCTGACCCACGGGAAAGCATGCCCAGAGCAGCCTGTCGAGCACAAATGCAACTGCCCAAAAGGTTGACGCTAATCACCGTCTGAAAATCCTCGATGCTCTGCTCCTCCATCGGGCCAAACCGGACGATACCCGCGTTATTTACTAGGAGATCTGGCGTATCACCAAAAGCGGCAAACGCCTCCGCGACCTGTTCCGCATTAGTAACATCGGCCGCCAGCGCAATAGCATTGGGTATTGCTGAAGCAGTTTGCTGGGCGAGCTCGAATCTGATATCTAGTAAACCTACGCGATAACCATGGGCGCCGAGTAATGCGGCCATATCGGCTCCAAGTCCATCGGCACTACCCGTAACAATGACTGATTTCATAGGGTTTTATTCTCATCTACAAGTACCTGATAGCTCGCCCAATTACTTCGCTGGGTAGCAGAATCCAATACGGGTGAACTTTCGGGGTCGGGTCTAACGTCGTGTGCAAACAAATTTCGAAGCAAACTCGTCACTGTTCCGTAATGATGTAACTCAGGTGCGCTATCACTCTTAGGTGGTGCTCCACCAGCCAGATCGCGCCCAAAACAGGTATGCACCCCTACCCCAAAGGTCAATCCATAAGCCGGTGTGCGACCCACAAGTTCTCGGTGTGGGTTGAATTTATCTGCATCATCTCCAAACAGAGCTGCCTCCCGATTGGCGGTCTCAATATCTATCATCACGCTATCGCCTGCCTGAACAGTACTACCTGTTACAAGTGCAAAGGGGCATTCAGCAACACGCCAAGCGACGGGGCTGGCAGGATGGAGGCGCAGGCTCTCGTGGACACAGCGCTGTAAAAACAGCTGATCTCTTTCAATACGTTCTCGATCCTCGGGATGCTCGTTACACCAACGTGTTATTTCATGAAACGCATGCACCATGGAATTGGCCGATGAATGCGAGGCCGCCTGCATAAAAAATGCTACCTCTCGACGAATCATGGCGTCGTCCATGCCCTGCTCTTCTCGGTTGGCAAGTAATACCGTAAGAAGATCCCTCGGCAGGTCCTCATCGGGCGCATTACCCTCGGCGACCTCTCTCAGAATCGCCTCACGGCGGGCACGTGAAGGCTGCAAAAATCGTTGATCCATTAAAGCAAGCGCTTCGGCTACTTCTCGTCGCACTTCGCTTTTATTCCGCGTTGAATGAAATAATGTCGCACCTTCGCCGAACTTACGGACAATGCCCAGCAAGCATTCGGTCTGGTCTCGTGATTCAGGGTCACGATCAATGCCGGCAATATCCGCACTGAGATTAATATTCACTCGACAGCCAAACTCAGGAAGATCCATCCGACCGCGTTCGAGATACGGCGACAGTGTTGCCGCAAGTGTCGCAGGAAACACCTCTTTTTCGTAGTGACGAGCAAAGTCACGCCGAAATAGTTTAAGCTCCATCGCGCGGCGGCGGGCATGTTCCTCGCCGTGAAGCGTCAACAACACCCGATCCATCAGTTCGTCACACTCACTGTACATGGACTGTACAAGCCGACGATCGCAGAAGGTGTCGAAGGCGTCCTGGTATTGGATAATGACCGCTGTCGCACTCATCTTTGGCTATCCTGAGAAGCGAAAACTACCGGATAAACTTTCCACACATCTCGCTCCGAGTTTTCAATTTTTTCAGGACGTTTCTCTAGGTTCGGCTGCATACCTCTTCGTAATAGTTCACCGATAATCAATGCGATAGTGCCAAACTGATGATTCTCCGGGTTAAAATCCTGCGACGACTTAAGCATAGTGCCCGTCACAAGATTCATGCCTAGGCAAACATGCATGCCCCCACCAAACGAAAGACCCGCGGGACTGACACGAGGTGGACACTCACGAAAAGGGTTAAACCGCGCGGCATCATCTCCAAAAACCGTCGTATCTCGATTTGCGGTTTGTAAATCGATGACCACCTTTTCGCCCGCATTGACAAATTTCGCCCCTGACAATTCGATCGATGCCTCGGCTTTTCTCCAAGCTTCTGGGCTGGATGGGTGGAGACGTAAACTCTCATGTACAAATCGTTGCATCGTGACAAGATCATGCGCTAGCTCAATGGCATCTGCTGTATGGCCTGCATACCAGTCAAAAATCTCATTAACCGCGTGCACTAAAGTGTGCACTGAGGTGTGTGAGGCAGCCAAGTAAAAGAATGCCACTTCACGTACCAGCAACTCGTCCGACATATTTAACTTATCGTCATTCATTAACAATATTGTGAGAATGTCTCGTGGCAAGTCAGTGTCCGCTATCTCTCCCCGATTAAATGCCTCAATCAAAATCTCTCGGCGGATCCTCGCAGGCTTAAAAAAACGCGACTCGAATTCTCTGAGCGCCTCGGCAATTTCATCCAATATAGGTTGTGGATCACCCTGGTACTGACCAATAGTCGCGGCCTGCCCCAGCTGGATAAGTAATCGATGCTGAGCATCAGCCTCCTCAACCGTACCATCCACCCTGTCAAGACCTGCAAAGGCGAGGGACAGGTGCACCATAATTCGGTACCCCAACTCCTTTAAATCAAGTGTTTCTTCACCAAAGAATTGATCTAGCGTCTCATTCAGTAAGACAGGAAATACGTCAGTCTCATAGAAGCGAAAAAAGTTGCGTCGAAAAATTTGACTCTCAATGGCCCGCCGCATCCTGTGCTCATCACCATGAAGTGTAACCAGCACTTTATCCATGAGAATTCCACCCTGATCGTAAAGCGACTGTTTCAAGTCAGCTTCTCGCAGTGCGCTTTCCGCCTTAATAAAAGTATCTACTCGATGAATTGTCATGACCTGATATCCTCTGACGTATAGGACAAATCCATCTCTGCTACCTGCAAGCCATCATGAGGCAATTTGTTCAGTGCAATAAAACGCACCAAGGTATCACCCTGATCAGAAGTATGTTTACGCATCGCTTCCTGAGCAGCCTCCCCATCGCCGGCCATAATCGCTTCAACGATCCTCTCATGGTCTACCTGATTTGATTCCAAACGACCTGGCGCTACGACTTGATATGACCTGTAGGGAAAAACGCGTACTGTTAAGGCAGAGGTCGCACCAATCAAAACCCTATTGCGACACCCCGCTAGAATAGTCTGATGGAATTCTTTTCCCAGCATCGCATAGGCACTTGGATCATCGCCAACGGGTAAAAGAGTTGCCGCACGCTGATGAATATCCATTAACGACGCTTTTTCTTGATGACTCATACGGCTAGCTGCGAAACGAGCTGCCAGACCCTCCATTTCGGCCAGCGCCTCAAATAACTCTAGTAATTTTCCCGAGTCGAGCTGGCTAACAATCGCCCGGCGATGAGCGGTCTTAGTGAGCAGACCTGACCTGACGAGATTGGCGATAGCTTCGCGCACGGGAGTCCTTGAAACACCGTACAGAGTAGCAAGTCGACCCTCCTCCAAAAAAACTCCCGGCGCAAGATCGCCGTTAAAAATAGCGTGTTCAATACCCCGCCGGACTAGCTCTGCCTGTGTAAGATTAGGTTTGGCGATCATTAGTAGCCACCGACTCGCTCGACCATTAGGAGCGATACCCATGCATTCCGGTCTATTAATTTGACTGATTTCAATAATCGCTCCATACTAAATGCATACATTCGGCAATAAAAGTGTATGCACTATAGCTAATGGAGATTGACTTAGCAACCATAGAATGGTGGTTGAAAAACAGCCAATTAACCGCCACTCGCAAGCGTTATTGCCATACTGCATGCGGCATTGGTATAGTGCCTTAAGGCCACCAAATGGAGGATAAACATGATTATACTAACCGTAAACGGTGACAACAAAAAGATCGAAGCGGAAGCTGACACACCGTTGCTGTGGGCACTGCGTGATCACCTTCATTTGACTGGGACAAAATTCGGCTGCGGTATCGCCATGTGTGGCGCCTGCACTGTCCATGTCGACGGCAAAGCTGTGCGCTCCTGTACCTTACCTATCGCCAGCGCGGTAGGTAAAAATATCACGACCATTGAAGGTCTCGCACAAGATGCGGGACTCAACCCAGTGCAGCAGGCCTGGTTAGAATATGACGTCGCGCAATGTGGCTACTGCCAGTCTGGCCAGATCATGGCTGCCACAGCCTTGCTCGCGGAAAACGCCAAGCCAAATGACACCGAAATTGATAATGCGATGGGGGGCCTAGTCTGCCGCTGCGGAACCTATCAGCGTATTCGTGAAGCTATTCACGCAGCTGCTATAAGCATGGCGCAGGAAACCTCCTCATGAGCACAGCAATCAGTTCCCCTGGTATTTCTCGCAGACGCTTTATCAAGACCTCTGGCGCAGCAGCGACAAGCTTGGTACTTGGGATGCACCTAGCGGTACCAGGACGTGCCGCACAAGTTTCGTCGACGGCGACCTCAAGCCAGTTTTTAAACACCTTCTTGAGACTTGACCCTGACAACACAATCACACTGCTAATGAATCACTCAGAATTTGGTAATGGCGCCTATACCAGCCTCACCATGATGGTTGCAGAAGAGCTAGACGCCGAATGGGAGTCGATCAAACTCGAGCAAGCACCCACATCGCCCGAGTACTACAGCCCCTTGTTTGGTGAATACCTCACTGCTGGGAGCCTTACCACCGGCAGTTCTTGGATGCCGCTGCGGTCAGCCGGTGCCCAAGCGAGGGCTATGTTAATGCTGGCTGCGGCGGTTCACTGGGGCACGACTATCGATCAGCTGAGAACAGCCAGCAGTCAGGTTTTTTGGGATAAGGCCGGCCTGCAAGCCACCTATGGTGAACTACTAGAAATCATCGTGCAGAATGATATCCAAGCGCCAGAAGATGTCCGTCTAAAGGACCCTAGCCAATTCACAATCCTAGGTAAGCCTCGGCTCCGCAAGGAAGGCCCCTCAAAGGTTGATGGCTCCGCGGTATTTGGTATCGACATCAAATTACCAAACATGCTGTATGCATCGATTGCTCGCTGTCCTGTCTATGGAGGCAAAGCATCTAGCTATGATGACAGCAAAGCAATGCGCATTAAGGGTGTTGTAAAGACCAAACAAATAAGTGGCGGCGTGGCAGTACTCGCTCAAGATTACTGGACTGCACGCAAGGGTCGAGATGCGCTAAAAATTCAATGGGATGAGGGTCCCAATGCAAAACTTTATAGTGAGCAATTCTATAAAGACTATCGCGAGCTCTCAAAAACACCGGGCATGCTTGCTGAAAATATTGGTGACAGTTTAAGCGTCATTGAAACCGCGGAACGCACCCTCGAGGCCGTTTACGAAATGCCTTACCTTGCCCATGCCACGATGGAGCCGATGAATGCCACCGCGCTCGTAAAACAGCATAGTTGCGAGGTGTGGTCAGGAACCCAATATCAAAGCAATGATCAAGAAATCGTTGCTAAGTTACTTGACTTGCCCCAGCAGAGCGTCACTATTCATCGCCCGCTGATGGGTGGCACGTTTGGCCGGCGCTCTAGTAAAACCGCTGATTTTACAGTAGATGCCGTTGAGGCTGCGCGCGGTGAGTCCGTCCCTGTGCAAGTAATCTGGTCCCGCGAGGAAGATATTCGCAGTGGCCACTACCGTCCGCTGTTTGTTCACCGGATGCGAGGCGCAATCGATGAAAAAGGCTTTCCCTTAGCGTGGCATCAGACGGCAGTCGGTCAGTCGATCATGCAGCACACCAAACATGATCCAGCCTATATGGTCGACGGCATGGATATCTACTCGCTCGACGGCTGTCTGCAGGAACCCTTTGGGGTGTTCCCTTATGGGACGTCTTACAGCATACCAAACCACCGAATTGAAACTCACAACGCGCTTAAAGTAGGCGTAAATCCCCATGAATGGCGAGCTGTCGCGCATACTCACACTGGGATCGCCTATGAGTGTTTCCTTGACGAAATGGCGCATGCTGGTGATAAAGATGCGCTGGAGCTGCGCCTGAAACTCAGCGAACCACACCCTCGTATGCACCGGCTACTTCAAACGCTGAAAGAAAAAAGCAACTGGAACCAAGCGCTTCCAGATGGCCGCGCACGTGGCATGGCAGCCCGTGTTTATTCAGTATCACCAATAGCACAGGTGGCAGAAATAACCATGCATGACGAGGGTAAGTTTTCTGTTGATCGCGTGATATGCGTGGTTGATTGTGGCTTTGCCGTGAACCCACTGGGCATCGAGGCGCAGATTCAGGGCGGCATTGCGCTTGGCCTATCGGCAGTGGCACAGGGCAACATCGATCTAGAAGCTGGACGCGTTGTACAGAGTAATTTCCACGACTACCCAGTGCTTCGAATCAAGCAAATGCCAAAGATTGAGGTCCACATTATGCCCAGCGACGAACCGCCCACCGGTGTTGGCGAGCAAGCTACAACACCTATTGCTCCGGCAGTCGCCAATGCTATCTTTAACGCCACTGGACAGCGTATTCGCTCATTCCCGTTATCGAAGCATGGCTTTACATTAATTTAGACGGAGACTATGGCGTGCCCGAACACACCGCAGCGTGAGTGGCTGCCGTTTAAGGGAACGGACTATGACTTATCTCAGCGCTCAGCGGACACGCTTTATCTACCGTCCACTGAGAACACTAGCAATGCATTGCCAGGCTCATGAAAATAAAGACCATACCCTGAATTACTAATCAAATGCCCTTGTGCCACCGTAGGTCCTGCGCCGCTCATTCCGCCGCCGGATGCAACTATTCCGTTGACCGTCTCGAAAGATCGGTTGGTGTCATAGTCCCACAACACCTTACCTGAAAGCCCATCGTAGAATCGAAGGTGCCCATCAAGGTGCCCCGCTACTACTGCGCCAGGAATCGCGGTTACTGGTGCAGAAATACCTGGGTCGCATTCCGGCCGGTCGGCACCACAAGTATCAGCTTGAACATGACTCCAAAGCACTTCTCCATTCTCGGCATTAATGGCATGAAGACCAGGTCTCGCCGCACTCGGATCAAGAACATCGCCGTTCCGCGTGTCGTTCATATCATTAATAGGCGTATAAATACGGGTACCTTCCGCAGCCATACCAAAGTGGACGCCACCCTGAATACTGCCACGCCCCACTCTAGTTAGCCAATTACGTGTAGCGCCCATCTCAGCATCATAAGAGGCGACAGAACCATCTTTATGCCCGGCGACAATGACCTTTTTTTTGTCAGCTAAAGTGATTAGTAACGGACTCGATCCTTGGTCATAATCTGGCCCATTTTCTTTGGGACAATTTGGATGATCCGTCGACATCATACAACCGACATTCCAGGCATCACCAGCAAATATTTGGCGTATCCAGATACGCTCACCCGTATCTAAATGCACCGCGACAATTGCGTCGCTGTTGTCATCCGATGGGGTTGAGTAATTTTCACCGGTACCGAAATATAATCGATTATTGACCACATCCAGCGTCGGACTGGTCCATACCGGCGCACCTGAGGGAGAAAAAACGCGCATTCCAGCACTCGTACGGGACGTTTCCGCAGGCGCCTGAGGGATAGAATAGCTCTCCCATTTCACCGATCCGTTTTGGGCGTTATAAGCAACAACTTTGCCCCTAAACGTGCAACATTCATAGTCTACCGCTGCTGCACCGATTACTTCAAGTGAGGACACCGGCGTATAAAGCACGCCCGCATGATACGCAGGAGTACCAGTAAGGGTTGCGCTGTGATGATCGTCAGCGCTGACCTTCCACTGTAGCTCGCCGGTCATTGCGTCAACCGCATATAAATTAGCAATAATATCACCAAAGAACGCCAGCGGTGCCTCATCTCCGTCGCGACCTATCACTACGCCTGTACGTACCTCGGCGCTAGATTCGAAGGCCCATCGGACACAGCCTGATTCAAGATCCAGAGCATAAACAGTACCGTCCTGACTGCCCACATAAACGGCACCCATAGCTACCGTAGGCTGTGAACGCGCGCGTATTGAACCTGGAAACCCAAAACTCCATTTGAGCTTTAACCGCGAAATGTCTTTAACGTCAAGATCCGAAATAGCTCGGGGTATGAATCGTGATGAATCTTTACCCCAGCCGGCCCTCTCATTTTCATCATAGGGTTTAAACTTAGCCGCATCTCCTTCACAATAATTGTATTCAGGAGCAAGTTGACCTTTGGAAAATTGTTCCTGCAGTAAGTACTCAATAATATCGACTCGCTGCTGCTCAGTCAGCATCGCTGCCTGTGATCGCATCACGCCCTCATTCATAGCCCTATATAGACTTCGAGCGGGCATCATTTCTAACCAAGATGTATGCGGCGCCTTGTAAACCTGGCCCTCATGGCAAGAGGCGCAGTTTTTTGAAAAAAGCGTTGCTCCAGGCAATAAAACACGCTCGCCAAGAGCGCCCGAACCAGCTCTCATTTCGTCCGTAGAAGTCAGTCTTGCCGGTGGTGCTATGCTGGGATCTGGACCTGCGATAGCTAGATTGACAACTAACAAAAGGAACCCAGGGAGAAGACCTAAAGTTGAAGATAAATAGCGTGAATATTTGCACATTCTTAAGAGCCTCTATATTGAATTATTATCGTTTACAGCGTTAATTATTTTATACATACCTTCAAAAATATATCGGTAAAGGCGTTCAGCTTGTTGAACATTACCTTCGTTGTGCGCAGCGACATGCTGCTGCAGCGTTTGATAGATAGGCAGTTTCATCGACTATGCCTAAATTTTAATCTTTCACGTGCAGCTTATCGGAATTTAATGGATTCGTGTAGTAGATTATTTCTACATCTAGATGTTGAGTAATTTCTTCATAAGTACACGTAGGATTGTTACAAGCCTTGACTGACCTCGATGCTCTTACATTAGTTGGTGGCAGGAAAACCCATGATACTTGTCGAAAATATGTGGATAAGGATACGGAGCACGCAAAGGCAATTTTAACAATAGCAGGTTTATTGCAATCTACTACACTCGCCCGAAAGTTACAAAAGCAAAAACAGATTAGAAGGAGCATGCCGCAGAAGACCCAGGACCATAACCAACATGAGTAGTGAATGTAAACGTGGAATCATTGGTCAGGCCATTGCCATTAAGATCTGCAATCCAATTACTATCGACCGTGACCGTATCATCAGAATTCAATCTCTCTGCTGAGCCAACCATTACGCCAGACAAAGATAAACCCGAGTCGCCAGCGCTGGTTATAAGATTAAGACTAGGTTTACCTTGCTCTTCATAAGTTATATTCCGTGAAGTCAGAATATCATCCTGCCAGTTAAAAACATATCGATCGATTTATTCCTTGACCGGGAGTATAGCAATACACGTGCAGCATCCCCACTTGATAGCTCATGGGGGGGGGATTAAATGCAAAGACTTGTTCTTAGGGTGTTTTTATTACTATGTAGCAGCAGGGTGGATCTATCTCTGATGATCACTTCAAGTACCAAAAATCCCTCGGACTTTCATGCTAGGAATTCATTTTTGGTGGAGCCTAGCAGGATCGAACCACTGAGTTCAACACTGCCCGTGTTGCGCGCCCACGAACTGAATAATTGTTTTCTGTCGAAAAGCGTCTTTTACCCATTGCGTATACTGCACAGGCTGCACTTTCAAATAACCATCTTAATCTAGTGAAAATATGTGTTTTCAAAACCGTTTGGGCTGAGAATAAATATTAGGTTACTCCACTTTGTCTAAGGCAAGCGGCAGTATCCGTTCTACGAACTTAGCATACGCCAGTCTTGACGGATGTAATCCGTCCAATGCGACTAAGTTCGGGGCATCTAATCCTTCACGAGTTATATCGGTAATATAGACATAAGTAAGACCATTTTCTTCAGCATAATCTGCGGCAAAACTATTATACCTATCTATATCAGCGCTAACGGCCAGAGCGTTGCCGTTTTGCCCGTAAGGCGTATAAGCATAATCAGGAATGGAAACAATAATTAATTTAGTTGCATCATCTCCCACAAAAGAAATGGCGGAGTTGACGAGTTCAATAAACTCGGTTTCGTACACACTAAACGGTTTACTTTGGTACTGATTATTCACCCCAATCAACAAAGTCACTAGGTCGAAATCGTTTGACGGAGCTTCAGATATTATCGCATTTTTTAAATTAGAGGTCGTCCAACCAGTTTTTGCTATCACCTCTAGAGAAACAACATCCTGCTCAGAGTATTCTACTTCCAAACTACTCTTTAACTGCTCAGGAAAACTACAGGTATTACAAACACTCTCGCCAATAGTATAACTATCGCCAAGGGATAAAATTTTAACATTACGCGCAGGTAAATCGGCATCAGTTGAGGTAAAGAAACTCCAGATCACACCATACAAATCGACATTTTCACCAAAGTCTGCGCTATGCCCCGCGCCCTCAACCAGTGAATATCTAACCTTTTGCTTATCAATGCATGACCCAAATGTATATTGCTTAACGGCTTGACTTTCCCAGTCTTTATTTTGAATTGTCGGTGTCATATTACAATTAAAATTTAACGCCCAATTCTCTGCACTGGCTTGCGCTGACATGAACACACTGCCGGCAACACCACTTCCCCCATTCACTGGAATCACATCATCTTCGATACCATTAACTTGAAAAACTGATACAGCTCGCGACGGAACAATTTCACCAATAGTGACAGTCTGCTGGCTAATTATCGGGGCAATTGCTTTGAAATGAGTGGTCTCTTTAGCGATTCTATTAACCAGCCCTGCACCGTTAGAGATGCCAACACCATAGATTTTATTTATATCAAATAATCCCGAACCGTCCAGATCATTAATAATCAGGCTAACGAAATCGACATCATCCGCATTAGTTTCGTTGCTTGCATTCCAGCGCTCATCGTAACCATCAGGGAAAATTCCAATGAATTTCCCATCATCCACTAATGTAGAAACATCATCATTATCAGCCAACCAGCTCTCACCAGTGCCGCCAGAACCATGGAAAAATAACACCACGGGATACTTGTCTTTCGAGAGGTTTTCGGGATAACGAATGAGATAGGGGCGATCCACTAACTGACCATCAATGTTCTGGGTAACTATCTTTTTTTCCAAAACTGGGACGTCCGGTAGAGTTGACGAAGAGTCCACCACCGCAGGTGGTAAAATTGTCGGCGATGAACCGCCTCCACCGCAGGCGGTGAGAAAAAATATACTGAGCCAAAGAACTAATTTTGTCATGGGGTAAGCAAGGTCACAAGATTTCGATGTCCTTTATATACTGGGAGAACTAATTTATGGATGTATGGACATCACTATTAGGCTCTTTCGGGAGGGGGCACCTCGATCTATCAATTTAAAGAACCTAGAGATGTGTGCGACCACGATCATGAATGGGCTAAACAGGAGCCTCATTTGGATTAGGCCTCACCTACAGTGACTTGGTGGCTATTTCGAGTACATCTTTGACCAATCCAGGCTCATCAGCGATGGCCTGCAGGGCATTGCGCATTAGCGTGGCATTGGGTTGCGCGAACTGGTTCCAGAGAGTCAACGGTGTCACCAGTCTAGCCGCTACTTGCGGGTTCTGATTATTCAGAGCAATAACTTGCTGTTGTAAAAACCCGTATCCAGAGCCATCTGGATTATGGAAATTAACCAGATTGGCGCTACAAAACGCACCAATTAAGCTTCTGAGCTTGTTGGGATTACTCATCGTAAACGCAGAATGCTCCATTAGCATTTTTACTCGGGCTAAGCCGCCGACCTGTGTATTCGTAGCCTGTATCTGCAGCCATAGGTTCATCACCAAAGCCTCATGTCGATACTCTTGCTCGAACGCCTCAAGCGCCTGAGCGGCGTAATGCGCCGCATTTGGGCAGTTAACTAATGCGCTCAAGGCCGCGGCCTTATCGGTCATATTGTCAGCTATTTGGAATTGCTGCCATGCCAGTTCTATGCCCCGATCGCCGACCAACATCAGATAGTGTAGCGCGGCATTTTTAAGGCTTCGGCTACCGATCTGGGCAGCGTCAGGGCTATAGACGGGATGCGTATTATGTCGCTCATAGACCGCCAGAAATTGATCGGCTAAGGAACCCGCTAACGCCTCGCGCACAAACTGTCGAGCATCATGAATCGCGGCGGCATGGATAACTTCCGCCTCTTCATGCAGTAACGCTTCACTGGGTAGCTGTAGCATTAAAGCGACCATTGCTGGATCTAGTGACTCGTCACCTAAAAGAGCGCTGTAGGCGTCAATTAACTGGTTGTTAAGGGCCATTGGGCGATCATGCAGACTGTCTTGGATAAGCTGTTTTAACAAACCGAGGCTTAATGTTTGCCCTGCATCCCAGCGATTAAATCCATCACTGTCGTTAGCCATTAGATGCGCTAATTGGTCTGCACTATAGTCGTAGTTCAACTTAACCGGTGCCGAAAGGCCCCGAAGTAGCGAAGGCACCGGCGGCGCCGCGATATTGTTTACAACTAACTGCTGCGTTGCTCGATTCAACTCAAAGACGATTTCTGTATCGCCCTGGGCATTAAGAACCAAGTCACTGCCGTCCGCACCCACCAAGCCAAGTTTGACTGGAATCAAAAAGGGCATTTTCTCGTCCTGCCCTGGCGTTGGCGGACAACTCTGCTGGAAATTCAGCACCAGAGTTTGAGTATCAGCGTCATGCTCAGACGTCACGGTTAATAGCGGTGTACCCGACTGTTTATACCAGCGACGGAACTGACTGAGGTCCCGATCACTGGCATCTTCCATCGCCGTAACAAATTCGTCGATAGTCACGGCCTGCCCATCATGGCGCTGAAAATATAAATCTGTCGCTTTTCTAAACAGTACGTCACCCAGGAGGGTATGATACATGCCAACAATTTCCGATCCCTTTTCATACACAGTAAGGGTATAAAAATTATTGATTTCCATATAGGAGTCCGGCTGCACAGAATGAGACATAGGCCCCCCATCCTCAGCAAACTGATGAGTGCGCAAGTAAGAGGCATCCTCAATACGCTTCACCGTGGCAGAATTCATATCGGCAGAAAATTGCGAATCTCTATAAACCGTAAACCCTTCTTTTAAACTCAACTGAAACCAGTCGCGGCAGGTCACGCGATTACCAGACCAATTATGGAAATACTCGTGCGCCACGATGGATTCAACACGCTGAAAAGTAGCATCAGTAGTGGTTTTTGGGTTGGCTAAAACCGCTGCGGTATTAAAAATATTGAGGCCCTTATTTTCCATCGCGCCCATATTAAAATCATCAACCGCTACGATCATAAAGATATCTAGATCGTATTCTCGTCCATATTTCTCCTCGTCCCACTGCATAGAATGCTTCAAAGATCGCATGGCATGTGGGCATTTATCCAGATCTTTGTCTTCAACAAATATCTGTAACCTGATATCGCGCCCTGACATTGTGGTGAAGCTATCTTCAACCACCGCCAGAGTGCCAGCTACCAGCGCAAATAAATAGGCAGGCTTTTTAAACGGATCGTGCCAGGTAACGAAATGTTTGCCTCCGTCGAGATCCCCACTCTGAATGGGGTTTCCGTTAGAAAGTAACACTGGATAGGTGGCTTTCTCCGCGATTACCTTAGTAGTGAATTCAGACATCACATCTGGGCGATCCAAATAATAGGTAATATCACGAAAGCCCTCGGCCTCGCATTGGGTACAGTACATTGTGCGCGATCGATAGAGGCCCATCATGGTGGTATTTAGCTGCGGCTGTATGCGTACCACAGTGGTCACTGTGCACAGTTCAGGCACAGAATATATAGTCAGCGAGTCACTGTCGCGACTATAGTCATCCGCACTGACTAATTGGCCGTCCATCGACACTGATTGCAGGTCTAAACCGGGACTGCCATGCAGCATCAGGGCAGAGTCTTTATCACAACTCTGCGGGTTTCTAGTGATAGTTAGGGTCGCGGTAACAAGGCTGTAGTCATCACCAAGGTCGAAAACTAACTCGGTCTTTTCGATCAAGAATGCTGATACTTGATACTCATTTAGATAGACGGTTTGGGGTGTCGATTCGCTCACTGCAAAAATCCTTTTTATATCAGACGGTAAATTTAACATTATAGGCTGTGAACTTGCGAATATTAATAACGCCTGAATCCATTATAAGATACTGGCCTTTTATACCCAGAAGTACACCTTCTACTTGGGGATCCTTATCAAAATTGAAGCTTTTAACTTTTTCAGGAAACTGTATAACAGGAAACTGAATATCTGTTGTGTGCTCATTAAACAAACGCTGCAATGCTTGCAGGCCATGTTCCTGTTCAAGAAGAACCAGGCCCTCCTCAGATTTAATCATCAGTTCGTCACGTAGGGCCGGCAGGTCAACAGGATCTGAATTACCCTTGAGCATTTTTTGCCAATGGGTTCTATCGCCAATATGTTCACGCAGGCAGTTTTCTATCAAGCCTGCTTGATAGCGCGTTTGAACTCTAAAAATAGGCAGGCCCTGAGTCGCACCCTGATCTATCCAACGTGTCGGTAGCTGAGTCCCACGGGTAATACCCACCTTGACACCTGAGGTGTTGGATAGGTAGACAAAATGGTCGGTAAAGCAATGCTTCTCACCCCATTCTGGGTCGCGGCAGGTGCCGTTATGAAAGTGACATTTCTCAGGACTCATAATGCAGGTGTCGCACTGAGGCAAGCGCGTAAAACAGGGGTAACAGTAACCCTGACTGAAGCTTTTCTTGGAGCGACGCCCACAGTGGACACAGTGAATATCTCCCAAGAACTCTAAATGAATGGTCTCACCGATCAGCGTATTCATGGGTGTACGCTGCGCGCCCATAGGCAAAATGTAGTCAACGTTGCCCTCTGAATCTAAGGTGGACTCCATTTTTTCAAGATGGCCTGTAACCTCTATGGACATTAGTTTTTCCATTTGATGGGGGCTTCTTCGGCCGGAACTGGCGCGCAGGGCGTCACCTTGGGAGGCACATAACCTGTGCGCTGCTCTGCGGGCTTGCTCTCCTCATAAGCGATCACAGCCTGCAGAGAGAGCGCTTTTTGCCCATCAGTCAGCACTCGGCCATCGGGCCATTTACCTATTTCAACGGCCTGCTTAAGCCGCTCATAGACCTCTGGCGTAATACTATCGAGGAGCTTTTTTAAATCCATATCATTTACCGTTTTTTAAGTCTGCTGGTGAGGCCAAAAATAAGCCCTAACAACATACCAATGATTAATCCACCTAGATGCGCCCCATTGGCCACTCCCACCCCTAACAGTAAATCAAGAACCCCCGTCATACAGACCACCAGCCAGCCGAGCATAAAACCAACAATCCCCGGTGGTAGTTGAAGCTGCGGGTCTGGAGCGACTTTATTTTTAATCCAAATATAGCCCAGCAATGCATAGACTACTCCCGACATTCCTCCAAAATAGGGGCTACCAGACCAGACAAACTGAACCACGTTGGACACCACCCCGGTGACCAGCACCAGCAAAAGCAGGTGTAGAGAGCTACTCATTTGCTCAATACGGCTACCTAGCATGCTTAACCAGAGGCAGTTAAAGATTAGATGAACCAAGCCAAAATGTAAAAAAATAGGTGTCACAAAACGCCAGTAGTCGGAGGACGCCAGTCCACCGAAAAATAGTGGCCGCTGCCATTGTGGGAAATATGATGCGATAACCGTACCCAAAACACTGCCGATAATTAATACAGTCACAGACGGATTCAGTTTAGCGGCTAAGAGCCAGTTTATTGGTTGTGGCATGCTGTTAGATAACCCGATTTCCTGCTGTTTAAGGTTTTACGCCGAGCCGGCTTCCCCAGCCCAATTTTGACCGACAAACACCGTAAAAATTATTGTCTGCAGGATGAATTAACTGAATATGATGCGCATGTTTTTGGATCGTTATAGTATCGCCCGGCTGGGTAACAAAGTCATTATGACCGTCGCAGGTAATTAGAGGTTGCAGTTCATTTCTAGCGCTTACCCGAAGCTCTATTTGCGCATCACCATGCAATGCAATCGGTCGACTGCTCAGGGTATGAGGATTTAATGGCACCACTACAATGGCATCTAGCTCAGGAAAGAGTAAAGGCCCGCCAGCGGACAGTGCGTAGGCGGTAGAGCCTGTCGGTGTTGCCACAATCAAACCGTCGGAGCGCTGACTGTAAACGAATTCCCCATCAACATAGAGTTCAAAAGTCATCATGCGTACCGACATTCCTGGGTGCAAAACAATATCGTTTAGCGCCGTGCCAGTACATATCTGCTCTCCATCACGTGTCACCGTAGTCTCCAGCATAAAGCGCCGAGTCTGCTTGTAGTCGCCCTGTAGGACTGGCATCACTCGCGCCTCTATCTCATCGGGAGAAATATCGGTCAGAAAGCCTAGTCTACCTCGGTTTATGCCTAGCAGCGGTATGCCGCTGACAGCCATTTTACGACAGGCACTGAGCATACTGCCATCGCCGCCAACTACAATACCCAGATCAATAGAACCCGGAAATTGTTCAATGGGAAGTACCTTGGCCAAGGACCAGTCGACCAGTTTTGCTGCCTGCTCCTCGTAGATAACATCGCGCCCCTGCGAGATCAAAAAGGTCTCTAACTTGTGAAGAGACTCCTTCACCTCAGGAACGTTCAGGTTGCCTAGTAATCCAATACGCTGAAAATGGGCCATGTGGTGCTTCTTATTAGAATGGTGAACCAATTATACAGACTGTGGCCTGATTTCAAGCAGTTTGAGGCATAATGATCGCAAATGAATGGGTTTCAGGGCTGAAACACAGCATGTCAGGCTATTGACGCTGAATAGTTGACGCAAAAATGGGGATAAAACATGAGTGTTAGTTCAGTCGTTTTAATCGGCATGCCCGGTGCAGGGAAAAGTACTGTGGGTATTCTTTTAGCCAAAGAAATGGGCCTGGATTTCGTTGATACCGACATCAGTATTCAGGTGCGAGAAGGTAAAACCTTGCAACAAATCACTGACCAGAGTGGTTATCTAACACTTCGTGACATCGAAGAACAGGTGCTATTGGCGGAAAAAATTATCGGTAAAGTCGTCTCTACCGGCGGCAGCGCGGTTTACTCTGAAGCGGGAATGACTCACCTAGCCCAAGATTCTGTGGTGGTCTTTTTGGATGTGCCCCTGGCGGCCCTAGAAGCTAGAATTTCTAACTTTAGCAGCCGCGGTATCGCGCGGCATCCAGGTCAATCTTTTGATGACCTGTTTGCCGAGCGCTCGGTTCTTTATCACCGTTATGCAAATATCTGTGTTGACTGCAGTACCCTAAGTATTGATGAGGTCTTGCAAAAAACACTGCGGTTAATTGCTCAATACCCGATTCATTGACTCGCTGATGTAGCCAATATTACCCGAATTAATGCCTGCTAAATTTACCCGCGTGGATGACACTATATAAATACCAAACTCGTCACGTAGTCGATCGATCTGCGGAGTGGTTATGCCCAAAAATGAAAACATGCCCTTCTGCCGTTCAATATGACTAAAGTCAAACCCCGCCGGATTACCTTTAATGCCATCAGTCAAAAGCGTTCGCATCGACTTAATACGCAAACGAACCTCTTCCAATTCTGCCTCCCAGTTGGCGCGCAGCTGCTCATCACCCAGTATCAGTGATACTAACAGGGCCCCATGAGCTGGTGGCATTGAGTAGGTTTGACGGGCAACCGCCATTGCCTGACTGGCCACTATGTCGGCCTGTTCAGAATTCTTAGTTATAAAGGTGACGGAACCGGTCCGCTCACGATAGAGGCCAAAGTTCTTTGAGCAGGATGACGCGAGAATTAATTCAGGTAACCGATCAGCCATCATGCGCATACCATAACCATCTTCATCCAAGCCATCACCCAGGCCCTGATAGGCTGCGTCGATAAAGGGAATGAAACCTCGCTCTAGCGCCAGGTCGGCGATTTGATCCCACTGCTCATTAGTCAGATCGGTCCCCGTTGGGTTGTGGCAGCAGGCATGCAATAGGACTATGTCCCCAGCAGGCACCTGGCGTAATGTCTCCATCATACCGTCGACATTGATTTGGTGAGTCGCTGGGTCGTAATAGGGGTATTGCTCGATTTCAAAACCGGCACTGCCAAGCAGCGGCATATGATTTGGCCAGGTCGGAGTACCGAGCCAGAGCTTTGCATTGGGGCTGGCACGTTTGACCACCTCGGCACCAACACGCAGTGAACCGGAACCACCCGGCGCTTGAATACTCTTGATCCGTCCTGAGCTAAGTATGCTGTGTCCAGCACCAAACAACAGCGCCATTATATGCTTGTTGTAGCCTGGATCACCGGCGATACCCTGATAGGATTTGGTCTGTTCGAGCTCCATCAACTTCGCTTCGGCTTCTTTTACCGACGCCATAACGGGTGTGTGTCCACTATCATTCTGATAAACGCCAACACCCAGATCTATTTTTTGATCGCGATTGTCGGCCCGAAAGGCGGCCATCAAAGCCAAGATTGGATCCATACTTACTGGCGGTAAAGTTTCAAACATATTTTTCCCCTAAGACTGAATTTTTAGCTGTGCGAGTCTACCCTGATTTAGAGCATTTGGTCAGGCATTTCAAGTAATAAAGTTGAGTACTAAGTCATTGAATACCACTGGCTTCTCTGCATGCAACCAATGCCCTACCCCTTTCATGACCTCTAATTGGGCATTTGGAAACAGCTGATCGATCACTGACTTATGTTTCTCCTGAATATAGGCAGAGACTTCCCCTTTAATAAATAGCGTTGGCCCAAAAAAAGGCACACCCGCAGGAGCCGCACATAAACTCCCAGCATAGTTTTTAGTAATAGACGTCATGTTAAGCTTGAGCTCGAACTTATTGGCTGTCAGCCGACGAACATTTTTCAGCAGAAACCCTTTAGTCACTGGTTCATCGATATAGCGACCCACCGTCTCATCAGCGTCGGCACGGCTGGTAATCTGTTGCTGTGCAAGAGCTTCTAGCGCATCCAAAGCCAAGACATTATTACTTTGCGGATACTGTACCGGTGAAATATCCCCTACCACGAGACTAGCGACACGCTGTGGATGATTCAACGCTATCTGCATGGCCACTTTGCCACCCAAAGAGTGACCAATCAAAACCGCGCTAGGTAGGCTGAGATCATCCATTAGCTCGATAATATCTGCGGCCATTAACGGTATATCCATGGTATCTTCATGAGGTGAATCACCATGATTGCGCAGATCGACGCTGATTACTCGATGATCACCAGCAATCACGCGGGCCAAACCACCCAGATTACTGAGAGAACCAAACATACCGTGCATCAAAATAACCGCCGGACCACTACCCTGTAACGAATAATTAAGTTTCACCGGCTAGTCTTCCGTATTCCCTGCCAGTCGACGATCACGGTATTTATCTTTGTTTTTCCTGCCCATTTCATAGAGTTTCGGACGAAGAAAGCGACGTAGTGCGGGAAATAGATAACTCAGGGTAGTCAGCTTACCACTGATCGCAGGTAGTGAAATCTCATCATGTTCACCCGAAGCGATACTAATCACCGCGTCTGCCACCTGTTCTGCTGAACTCATGGGCTGAGAGAAAACAATATCTTCCACCTGATCAATCTCATCCATAATAAACCCAGTATCAATAGGGCCTGGTGAGACTATACCGACATTGATTCCCGCCTCACGTAGTTCGTCACCTAACGCATAACTAAAAGCGCGCAGACCCGCTTTGGTAGCTGAGTAAGTCGCGGCACCTTGCAATGGCGCTCGACCCGCCAATGAGCCTACGTTCACAATAGCCCCATATCCAGCACGGCGTAGATAGGGAATAGCCGCACAAGAAAGAACCATGGGCGCACGTAAATTGACGTCTACCATCAATGCAATATCATTGGGGTCAACGGTTTCTAGATCGCCCCTCGCGTGCATGCCCGCGTTGTTAACCACCACATGAACCGCACCAAACTTGGCCTCAGCCTTTTTCAAAAGCTTCAAACATTGAGCGGTGTCTGCAACGTCCATGACACTGGTCATGACCTCACAGAGGGGACGTAACTCTTTAGCAATAGCATTCAGCCCTGCTCGCCCACGAGCGATAAGGACGAGCTTAGCATTTTGTGCGGCAAATGCGCGGGCACAAGCCGCTCCAACCCCCGCCGAAGCTCCTGTAATGACAACGGTCTTCCCTGCGAATAAACTAGTCATTTTCGATCCTATGATTTAATTTTTAGACAAACTGGCCCTACAATTATACCCCTTCAAAAAGAACTCCCAACTACTTTTAGCCATTGCGGCCAATTAATTGCCGGAGTGCTTCGCCAAGTTGAGGGTATGTGAACTCGAAACCACTATCATGAAGCTTTTTAGGCACTACCGCTTGGCCCTGCAACAAAAGTGCCTCGCCCATCTCTCCAAATAACAGTCTAACCACAGGCGCGGGCATGGCAAAGATCGCTGGGCGGTGAAGTGCTGCACCCAGCGTTTTAGAAAAGACGCGATTGGTAACGGGATTCGGTGCCGTAGCATTCACAGGTCCGGCTAGGTTATCGCTATTGATGCAATAAAGTATCAGACTGACCATATCTTCAATATGAATCCAAGACATCCACTGCCTCCCGTCCCCTATAGGACCGCCTAAGGCTAGCTTGAATGCGGGCAGCATCTTGGCCAATGCGCCCTGCTCACCCAACACTATGCCGGTACGTAAATAACAGACCCGACATCCTAACCCTTCAAACTGCTTTGCGCTCGCTTCCCAATCAAAGCATAAGCGCGCTGAGAAATCATCGCCACTGGCTCCTGTTTCATCAAGAAGATTATTATTTGACCCATAGTAGCCAACGGCAGAGCCACTGATCATTACCCTGGGCTTGATCTCCAGAGCTGAAAAATATTGATAAAGTTGGTTCGTGGTATGGACGCGACTATCCACAAAGGATTGCTTGCGTGCGGCTGTCCAGCGACTCTCGGCCAAAGGTTTACCCGCTAGGTTAAGGATAATGTCAATGGGTTGCTGCGTATCAAGCTCAGACAACCGCTCGATACAGTGCACAGTTGAGGGCAGCTTTTTCGCCGCAGCTATAGTCTTGCGCGTTAGAACAATCACATTCCAGCCAAGATCTGTGGCCTTCCGGCAGAAATGCCCACCTATAAAGCCGCTGCCGCCGGTCACTAAAATGGTCGCCATGGATAACCCCGCATAAGTAGCCACTGACATGTGATCCTAGATGATACGCAAAATAAACTGATTGAGTCTACAATATTTTCTTTACCCCAGTGATCCTGAATTGCTAAAATCTCGGCCCGAAACGCATCTCCGCTTTTACAATTCATCGAGGTATCTGAATATGAATCTTGCTCATAAGGTATTGGCAATTAATAACGACCTTCCCATTCGGACTAATGAGCCTGTGCACAGCGGTAAAGTACGCTCAGTTTACTGGCTAACTGAGGCCGATAGTCGTCGCTTAATCGCCGAGAAGAACTACGATGTGGCTGCTGATGCACCGCTAGCTATCATGGTGATTAGCGATCGCATCTCTGCGTTTGAATGCATATGGCATGGCGAAGGTGGGATTCAGGGCGTGCCAGGTAAAGGTGCGGCACTCAATGCTATATCCAATCACTGGTTCAAAATGTTTCGTGAGCGCGAGCTGGCGGATAGCCATATCCTGGATGTCCCCCACCCACTCGTGTGGATTGTACAAAAAGCCAAACCGGTCATGATCGAAGCTATATGTAGACAGTATATTACCGGCTCCATGTGGCGATCTTATGCCAAGGGAGAGCGCAATTTTTGTGGCATCAACCTACCCGACGGACTGCAAAAAGATCAGCCTTTGCCGGAGCTACTGATCACCCCATCCACCAAAGGCGTCCTCACCGATATTCCAGGCGTTCCAGAGGTTGATGATGTCAATATTTCTCGCGAGGATATTGAGAATAACTATCGACAATTTAAATTTAGATCTCCAGCCGACATAGCCGTCTATGAAGAGCTTCTCAGTGAAGGCTTTGAGGTCATTAGTAATGCGCTGGGACAACTTGATCAGATCTTTATCGACACCAAATTTGAGTTTGGCTATGTCACTGACAAGGCTGGCAACGAAAAACTGATTTACATGGATGAGGTTGGAACCCCAGATTCGTCGCGCATTTGGGATGGACCCTCCTACCGAAATGGCAAAGTTGTGGAGAATTCTAAAGAGGGTTTTCGCCAGCTCTTACTCAATCATTTTCCTGATCCTGATATTTTATTGGATAAAAATCGGATGGACGAGCGCTATGCACTGGCGCGAGATAATGCACTACCAGAGTCAGTCATTATGGCTGTATCCGATACCTACGTTAGTCTGGCGGAAAAGATTACCGGTGAAACACTCATAGTATCCGAGGACCCTAAGGCGGAGATTATTCAGTTACTAACTGAGCAGTATGGCCTGGTCGATTGAGGCCTAACACTCAATAATATTGACCGGTACTTCCAGCACGTGGATGGCTAAGCCTCCACGGGCTGTCTCTTTATAGTGCCTGTGCATATCCTCACCGGTTTTGCGCATAGTCTCAATCACCTTGTCTAAGGAGACAAAGTGGGACCCATCACCGCGCATGGCCATGCGCGCAGCATGGATCGCCTTAACGGAACCCATAGCGTTGCGCTCAATACAGGGCACCTGTACCAAGCCGCCAATAGGGTCGCAGGTCAGCCCAAGATTGTGCTCCATGCCAATTTCCGCTGCATTTTCAACCTGCGATGGGGTTCCGCCCAATACTGCGGCCAGAGCTCCCGCGGCCATGGAGCAGGCCGAGCCAACCTCACCCTGACATCCGACCTCTGCGCCACTAATAGAAGCATTCTTTTTATAAAGCGTGCCAATAGCAGCCGCTGTGAGCAAGAACTGTACCACGGATTCATCCGTGGCATTGGGGACGAAACGCATAAAGTAATGCAATACCGCCGGAATAATGCCCGCGGCGCCATTGGTTGGCGCAGTGACTATTCGACCCCCCGCCGCATTTTCTTCATTGACAGCCAATGCATAAAGACTGACCCAATCCAATACTGCCAGTGGATCCGACAGCGCCGCCTCCGGGCGACTCAATAACTGCCTGTGCAGCTCTCGGGCACGGCGCGGCACATTTAATCCGCCCGGCAAGATACCACCATTGGCAATACCGTTGTCGACACAGGATTGCATTACCGACCAAAGATGCAACAGGCCATCGCGCGTTTCTTGCTCCGACCGCCAAGACTTTTCGTTTTCCATCATCAGTTCAGAGATACTCAGGCTATGCTGAGCGCAGAGCGCCAATAGCGTCACTGCCGAATCGAAAGGATAGGCAAGAACCCGTCTGTCTTCCACGATGCAATCTGCACTGGCGGCCGACTCATCTACCACAAAGCCTCCCCCCACCGAATAGAAGGTCCGCTTACTCAGCTCCACTCCAGCGCAATCAAGTGCCGTAAAAATCATCCCATTGGCATGGAAAGGTAAAGCCTTGCGACGGTGTAGGAAAAAGTCCGTGTCATGGTTGTAATCTATGCGGTGGCTACCACAGAGTATCAGACTCTGATTTTCACGTATGGCTGCTACCCGATCTATAATAGAGACGACATCCACTGACTCTGGCAACTCGCCTTCTAGCCCCATCAGAACTGCCTTAGGCGTACCGTGGCCCTTTCCGGTCGCCCCCAGTGATCCAAACATCTCCGCTATCACACGGCTTACTTGCGGCAACAGGCCTGCGGTGTCTAGTCCTTGGCTAAATTGATGAGCTGCGAGCATCGGACCCACGGTATGGGAGCTAGATGGCCCTATACCAACCTTAAATAAATCAAACGCGCTAATTGCCATGGTGACTTCCTCAGACCTAAAAAATATAGGCTGATTAGGCCCCGTTGAAACCAGTCACTATAGTTTAATATCACCGAGTCTGCCTGACATGCAAACGACCTAAGTATCCCAATAATCACCTAAACTATAGAACAAATAAACTTCTCACTATTACATTTAATAAGGGTTTGCGGTAAAGTCTGAGTATTACTAAAACTGATGTGAAAATTAATGACTGACAAGCAAAGTATCGATATCGACACACGGAAATTATTTAATTTAGGCGCAAATTTACTGGTGGCTGGCTTCATAAATCAAAAGCCCGAGCAAGCGAAAAAACTCTTTAAAGAACTTAAACAGGGTACGCGGGTTACCGCGGGAGAACTTAAGGCTGATTCGAGCGGTAGCACAATTCCTGTCAAGCTCGAATTGGAGCGCAGCGAATATCGTGGCCAGTTTAACTATCCAAACTTTGAAATATCGCTTAAGTCTCTATTACAAAAGTTTGAAACTGAGGCCCGCAAGGATAAAGAACTCAAAGACCTCCATACTTTGACCAACGATTCCAACGGTAGCATCCTATTTAATCTTCCCAGTGGCGTTAAGATTGGTGAAGATGTCAACGTGCTTATGATGTCAATTGAACCACTCGACGACTGCCTCGTGGTGCAGTTAATGTTTATGAATCCCGAACAGTTTATGGCATAGGTCCTAAACCGCGTTTACAGCAACGAGTTATCTATCGCCTCAAACTCTTCGGCGCCAACTCGACACAGGCTCTAACCTGTTGCTATAATAAAAGTGAAGGGATACAGGTCCCAAACTCAGTATATCAAAAATGTTCGGGATCTCGATTGGAGCTATCTAAATCGAAGCCAAAGTGAGGATTAGACTCATGAACAGACATTTTTATATTAGTGATGATCTCGACGACCTAGAGCTGGTTGAAGAAGAACTAGAAAGTAACGGCATTTCGACACCGCATATCCATGTTTTAAGTCTTAACGACTCTGAAGTCGCCCGCCATAAACACCTTCATGAAGTAGAAGCCGTGCTCAGAACTGACGTAGTTCGTGGTACCAAGATAGGTGCGTTGGTAGGCGTTATCTCTGCTGCAGGGGTTATAACTCTCACCTATTTATTCGGCTGGGCCGAAACAGTTACCTGGCTGCCCTTTGTATTTCTGGCTATCATGGTATTGGGATTTTGCACCTGGGAAGGTGGCTTCGTCGGAATACAAATGAAAAACAAACGTTTTGCACAGTTTGACACCGCATTAAAGGCCGGAAAGCATATCTTCTTTGTCGATATAGAGCCACAAAATGAAATGTTACTGGCCGAGGTGGTTAATCACCACCCCGGGTTAGCCGCCGCAGGTGACGGCCCATCGGTGCCACAGTGGTTTATTCGCGGCCAAGAGATGTTTAAAAAGTTTATTCACACAATGCCGTAAACAGACGATTACATTCAAGCCGCTGATTTAGGTATCAGCGGCCTTTTTAGCTTTACTAGTTATTGGCTAAAGAAAATAAGTCGATTGGCATAAGTGTAATCAGCTTCGATCGCCATTAGGCCAAGAAACACCAAAACGCACAGTGGTGGCAACAGTATCGCCAACCAAAACGCCATACGCTCCCACATCATATGCATAAAAATGGCAATAATCAGGCCAGCTTTTAAAAACATAAAAACAAGAATCAAGGTCCATCTCAGCGCCCCCTCAAACTCCATATAATCAACCATATAAGAAAATGTACTGAGCACAAAGAGTAGCCCCCAGACCTTAAAATAGGTACTTATGGGATGCTGTTGAACTTCTGCATTAATACTATTTTCCATCATCTAACCCTCTACCAAAGATAAAAGAACGCAAATATAAAGACCCACACCAGATCAACAAAGTGCCAGTAAAGCCCTGTTATTTCAACAATTTCATAGCCCCGCTCTTCGTAATCTCCTCGCAGAACTTTCAGGGCCACAGTAACCAGATAGATCACGCCAATGGATACATGCAATCCATGAAATCCGGTAATCATAAAAAAACTCGCGCCAAACTGAACCGCACCCATAGGATTGCCCCAGGGGCGGACGCCCTCCTCAATTAATTTGGTCCACTCGAATGCCTGCATGCCAACAAAGCAAAGCCCCAAGAGCGCCGTAATTAACATTAGGATTCCGGCCTTTTTGCGCTGACGGCGATAGCCACAGTTGACCGCCATAGCCATTGTGCCGCTGCTAGTAATTAGCACAAAAGTCATTATCGCGATAAGAATAAGTGGGATATGCTGGCCGCCAATAGTCAGCGCAAAAACCTCGCTGGGAATTGGCCAAGGCACCGCAGTGGTCATCCTTACCGACATATAGCCGACAAGGAAACAACTAAAGATAAAGGTATCACTGAGGAGGAAAATCCACATCATGGTTTTGCCCCAGCTGACGTTCTTAAACGCATCCTTATCCGAGGCCCAATCTGTCACCAAACCCTTAACACCGGTATCCACTACTTCCAATGGCGCACTCATATTTCTCTCCTTAAAATCCGCAAAGCTTAGCTATCGCGGCATAGGTGGCCGGTGAGCTGGATAGCAGCACAAATAAACCCAGCCACACGAACAGTAAAAAGTGCCAGTAGGTGGCGCATAATTCAACACCCAGCCCGGCCTTAGCGCTGGCCTGCTCTGAGTTATCATGGTTCAATCTATAAGTTGCCCGTACCCATGCCACCAATCCGCCCAAAAGATGCACCCCATGTAAGCCGGTGAGTAAATAGAAAAAAGCATTGGCAGCATTGCTGGAGGCAAAATAACCCATATTGCCTAGAGCATTCCAAAATACTAACTGACCCACAAGGAAGGCCACCGAAGCCGCTCCGGCCACCAGCATCAGGTCACGGGTTAGCGCCTTATCTAAGCGCCTTAATGATCGCTTGGCTAACTCAAGGGCGACACTGGCTAGCACTAAAAATGCGGTATTTATCCATAGCTGCCAGGTCGAGGCCAACGGCTGCCACGGTTCCGACAAAGCCTCCCAGTCAGAGACTTGTGAACGCAAAATATAGGATATCAAAAATAGGAAAAACATTGAGCTCATAGCAGCCATTAATAAATGTAGGCCGGTCTTTGCACATCGGCTGCGACGTAATAAATAATCAGCTTCAATCTGTACTGAAAAGTTTCCTGTCTGGGCAATCATGTACCTCTCCTCTTCTAGAATTTCTATTAAAATGCTCTATCCGTTATGATCATTTTCATGCACAGGCGCCTCACTTGCCGGCGTTGTCTGAGGTACAAAGTCCTCCGCCACGTTGGGCACACCATAATCGTAGGGCCATCGATGCACTCGGGGCAAGGTTGCACCCCAGTTACCATGTCTGGGTGGCGTTTCGGGGGTCAACCATTCGAGGGACGCTGCCCGCCATGGATTGCCGCCAGAGGGCTTTCCCCTAAAAGCGCTATGAAACAGATTATACAAAAATAGTATCTGCGCTAACCCGACTCCGATTGCCACCACGGTTATAAATGCGTTGAGGCTCTGTGCCGAATCGGGAATAAACTGATAGTCTTCATAGGCATAATACCGTCTCGGCATTCCTAGAAAGCCTAAATAGTGCATGGGGAAGTAAATCAGATAGGTGCCCAGAAATGTCACCCAAAAGTGCAGTTTGCCAATGGTGTCATTGAGCATGCGTCCGGTAATTTTCGGGTACCAGTGATAGATCGAACCAAACACCACGAGTATCGGCGCAACACCCATCACCATATGGAAATGGGCGACAACAAAGTAGGTGTCTGAAAGCGGTATATCAACCACAACATTGCCCAGAAACAGACCTGTTAGACCACCCACCAAAAACGTCACAATAAAGGCCAGAGAGAACAGCATCGGGACGGTCATTTGGATGTTAGCTCGCCATAATGTCAGCAGCCAATTGTAGACCTTAAGGGCAGTCGGAACTGCGATAACCAATGTCGTAACAGCAAAGAAAAAACCAAAGTAAGGATTCATGCCACTGACATACATGTGGTGTGCCCAAACAATAAAACTCAGGGCGCCAATCGCAACAATTGCCCACACCATCATCCGGTAGCCAAAAATACTTTTTCTCGCATGAACACTGATTAAATCTGAAACTAAGCCAAAGGCCGGCAAAGCAACAATGTAAACTTCAGGGTGGCCGAAAAACCAAAATAAATGTTGAAACAAAATGGGGCTACCACCAGTGTAATCGAGCTGCGTGCCAAACTGCAGCATGTCTGGCATAAAAAAACTGGTGCCTATGGTTTTATCCAACAACATCATAATGCCGCTGACAAACAAAGCAGGGAATGCAAGCAAGGCTAGTATGGTAGCAATAAATATTCCCCAAACTGTCAGCGGTAAGCGGAACATTGTCATACCATGCGTACGCGCCTGGAGAATTGTTGTCACATAGTTTAGGCCACCCATCGTTGCGGCAATGATGAAAATAATAAGCGACACTAACATTAAAATAATACCCCACTCGGCACCTGGAGTGCCTGCCGTAATTGCCTGTGGAGGATAAAGTGTCCAACCGGCTCCAGTGGGTCCGCCCGGTACGAAAAAGCTGGCCAACAACACAACAACGGATAACAGATAAAACCAAAAACTGAGCATATTAACGAAGGGAAAAACCATATCCCGCGCACCAACCATAAGGGGAATCAAATAGTTTCCAAAGCCGCCTAAAAAAAGCGCTGTCAGTAGATAAATCACCATGATCATGCCATGCATCGTCATGGCCTGATAATAGGCGGTAGCATCCATATCAATACTACCCGGAAAGCCAATCTGCATACGCATCATGGCGGAGAGGACTAGGGCGACCAAACCCACTGTGATGGCGGTCAGGGAATATTGAATAGCGATAACTTTATGGTCCTGACTCCACACATATTTAGCATAAAACCCGACAGGTTCATGGAGCTCTTGGTGTTCTACGTCTTCTGCATAGGCCATTAATTACTCCTTATTGGATGTCGTGGATGTAAGCGACTGAATATAGGCAACTAAGCTATCGAGTTGCTCTGAGCTTAGGGGGTAAGCGACCATTATGGGCGGATAGCCCTCGACAAGTTTAGCCGAAGGATTGACTACAGACTCTTTAAGATACTCAGCATCCGCAATCATCTGGGTTCCATCTGTCAGTAATTCGCTGCGGCCAAACAAGTCCTGCCAGCCAGGCCCTAAACTGGGACCTCCATCAATACTGTGGCAGGCCAGACAGCCACGGCTAGCCGCGAGCCTCTCACCCTGCTCAACCAACCCCTCGACGGTGCCGCCGGTCAGAGAATCGGCAAAGGTAATCTGTGTAGCCAACCATTGGTTGTAACTGTGACTATCTTCGACAACCACCTGCCCACGCATGTTGTAGTGGCCAATGCCACAGTATTCCGCGCAGAGAATATCAAAGGTCCCAGCAACCTCAGGGGTGAACCAAAAGTAGGTAATCTGACCGGGAATTAAGTCCATTTTCGCACGGAATTCGGGCACGTAGAAATCATGGAGAACATCTTTTGATCGCAACAATGCAATGATCGGCTGATCTATAAGCAAATGCATCTGATTGCCTGACACCAGAATATCATCCTGCCCGAGTGGATCTCTTGGATCCAACCCATAGGGATTGCCATCGTCCATCAATAAAACGCTGCTTTTACCAAATTCCTTATCATTTCCAGGCAGCCGATAACTCCAACGCCACTGCTCGCCAACGGCCTCAAACTCTGCAGCCCCTTCAGGCGGGTGTACAAAGTCGTTATATACCCACAAACCAGGTGCCAGAAGAAGACAGATGGCAACACTGGTAATGCCAATCAGCCACCATTCAAGTTTTTTATTTTCAGGTTGGTATTCAGAGCGACCATCTGGGCGAGCTCGAAAGGTATAAACGCAATACGCCATGAACAGGACAATAGCCACAAAGAAAATAGCGGTTATCACCAACGTAATAGTAATTGTGGTATCAATAGATCCCCAGTTAGAAGCCACTGGCGTCGCCTGCCAGGGACTGAGGAAATGAAACAAAAAAGAAACAATAACAATAGCGACCAAAATAACTGCAAAAGCCATAGTGGTTGAACCCCTGTTATAATAAACAAATGTCTGATCACGACATTTTGCCAACTTCAAGAGAACGGTATTCTTGCTCTTTCCTTTTTTTATGCTGGGGAAATTATGAGCACTACAAGATTCCAACCACCCTCACTTTACAAAAAAACCTGTGAAAATATTTGTAATTTTCCTAAAGTGTACCACAACCGCCGTATTCTGCAAAAGTGAGTCTTTCTGCCCCTTAGATACTCAATTATATTTAATATCGCCAGTTTGTTGAGTATGATCACTGGATAACTAATCGGTAACAGCAGGCGAATTATCTATGCGGACCCAGCTTTTTAACTTTAGCCAAAAACTTGCTGCCATCATGCCTGAGATTGGCGGCGATCGATTGCCATCTCTACTGTTGAGTATGCTCAAAAGTTTGGTACCTTTCGACAATGCCGTAATACTGCATTATCGGCACGATGAAAAGCCATTGGTTTACTATAACGATCGTCCACCTGAAGATCGCGTTACACAAATTAACAAATTTGTTCAGGGCCGGTATTTATTTGATCCATATTATCGAGCGGCGATGGACAGCAATGTGACGGGATTTCATCGCCTCAGTGATTTGGCGCCAGAAGGCTTTGAAAAAACAGAATATTACCGAAGCTATTTTAAATACACTGAAATTAAAGATGAAGTCGGGTATCTTATTCATCTTTCAGCCGGTCAGTTTATCAATATTTCATTGAGCCGAGTGCGACTAGCACAACGCTTTAACCTTGCACAGATGACCGTTCTCAGTGACATTAATGATACGATTGCTGCGATCTGTCAGCAACAATGGAGTGAAGACATAAAAACCGCTGACAACGCTGACAACCAATTACCGGGCCAGCTTGATAGCGCACTAAAGTATTTTGGCACGGCTTATTTGACCGGTAGAGAATCTCAAGTAGTACAACTTTTTCTACATGGCCATTCCACCAAGTCTATCGCAGACCGCTTGGGCATTTCCCCAGAGACAGTAAAACTACATCGCAAAAATAGCTATGCCAAACTGGATGTTTCATCTCAGGCTGAGCTTTTTTATCTTTTCATTGACTCGTTGGCCAGCCTGGCAAACTACGCAGGCGGAGATCCGCTGGTAGGCTATTTATAATAGCCTACCACTGCAGGCAACTCTGGGGCCTGCAGGTTCCCGCAAGACCATCGAGTTCCAATCAAGCATCTGTATTAAAAAACACTATGTCCTCTTCCACTAGGCGCCCAATAATCTCGACACCTGGCGCAAACTTACCCGCCAAAATACTTTCAGCCAATGGGTTCTCTATCAAACGCTGAATAACGCGCTTTAAGGGTCTGGCTCCGTAGACAGGATCAAAACCCGCTTCGAGTAACCTATCCAACACTGCATCATCGACCTGCAAAGTAAGATCAAGGTCTGCCAATCGCTTAGACAATAACGCTAATTGAATATTGGCAATACCGCGCAGTTGGTCTTTGGCCAATGGATGAAACACGACAACCTCATCGACACGATTGATGAATTCGGGACGAAAATGGCTACTCACAACATCCATCACAGAGGACTTCATGAGATCGTAGTTATCGTCACCCGCAAGTAACTGCACAACGTCCGAACCCAGATTAGATGTCATGATGATGACGGTATTTTTAAAATCAATGGTACGCCCTTGGCCGTCGGTAAGACGACCATCGTCAAGCACCTGCAACAGGACATTAAACACATCAGGGTGAGCTTTTTCGATTTCATCGAGTAGCAAAACTGAGTAGGGTCGCCGCCGCACTGCCTCGGTAAGGTAGCCGCCCTCTTCATAACCGACATAACCCGGCGGAGCACCAATTAGCCTAGCCACTGAGTGTTTTTCCATAAACTCTGACATATCTATACGTATCATAGCATCTTCGCTGTCGAACAAAAAATCAGCTAAAGACTTGCACAACTCAGTTTTACCCACACCCGTTGGGCCTAAAAACATAAAGGAACCATTGGGTCTATTCGGATCAGACAGGCCGGCTCGCGATCGTCTTACCGCATTACAGACCGCCACAACGGCTTCAGACTGGCCCATTACACGCTCATGTAATGCTTCCTCCATGCGCAGCAGTTTATCCCGCTCGCCATCGAGCATTTTAGCAACCGGAATACCAGTCCACTTAGCGACTACCTCCGCTATTTCCTCCTCGGTCACTCTGTTTCTCAGTAATCGTTTTTCGGTTTGAGTTTCGCTCAGGGCACTGGCAAGCTGTTTTTCTAATGTAGGTATAACGCTATATTGAATCTCAGCCATCTTGCCCAAATTACCCGCGCGATGGGCAGCTTCAAGATTTACCCGAGCCTGTTCCAGTTCAGACTTGACGTGAGTGGCACCTTGCATAGAGGCTTTTTCGGCCTTCCATATTTCTTCAAGATCGGAATATTCTCGGTCCAGTAAAGCGATGTCATCCTCAAGTTTTCCCTGACGCTTGCGTGATGCTTCATCTTTGTCTTTTTTTACCGCCTCCCGCTCAATCTTCAGCTGAATGAGGCGACGCTCAAGACGGTCCATTTCTTCCGGTTTAGAATCAATTTCCATACGAATCCGGCTACCCGCTTCATCGATTAGATCAATCGCTTTGTCGGGCAACTGGCGGTCAGTGATGTACCGGCGAGAGAGTTTGGCCGCGGCCACAATAGCACTGTCGGTAATCTCCACGCCGTGATGGACTTCGTAGCGCTCCTTGAGACCTCTCAAAATGGCGACAGTGTCCTGCTCAGTCGGTTCGTCCACCAAGACTTTTTGAAAGCGACGTTCAAGCGCACCATCCTTCTCAATAAATTTCCGATATTCATCTAAGGTAGTGGCGCCCACACAATGCAGTTCCCCGCGCGCCAGTGCCGGCTTCAACATATTACCAGCATCCATTGCACCTTCTGATTTACCTGCGCCGACCATGGTGTGAATTTCATCAATAAACAAGATCACCTGCCCATCTTGCTTAGCCAGATCATTGAGCACGCCCTTTAACCTCTCTTCAAAGTCACCACGGTATTTTGCACCAGCTAAAAGAGCGGCTAAATCCAAGGTCAGAACCCGTTTGTTTTTAAGTCCTTCGGGGACTTCACCATTGATAATTCGTTGCGCCAAACCCTCGACTATCGCGGTTTTCCCGACGCCCGGCTCACCAATCAACACCGGATTGTTTTTGGTACGTCGCTGCAGCACTTGAATAGTGCGACGTATCTCATCGTCGCGCCCAATCACGGGGTCAAGCTTCCCCGACTCTGCGCGTTCGGTTAAATCGACGGTATACCTGTCCAACGCTTCACGCTGCGTCTCCGCATCAGGATCGCTAATGGTATCGCCACCACGAACAGATTCGATCGCATTTTTACCTTTGGATATATCGCCGAATTTTGCTAGCGTCTTACCCAGTGAACCAGTGTCCTCCATCGCCACCATTAGCAACACCTCGCTTGAGATGTATTGATCGCCCTTTTTTTGTGCGGCGCGATCAGCCAAGTTCATTAGGCGCCCCAAGTCTTGAGATAGGTTAGCCTCACCAATGGGTTTACTTATTTTAGCCAATCGCTGCAACTCGGAATTCAATGATTGTTGCAGACCAACCACATCAAAACCCGCTCGGTTGAGAATGGGCCGAACGCTGCCACCCTCTTGATTTAATAGCGCCAGCAGTAAATGCACTGGCTCGATACCTGAGTGATCATTTCCGATCGCCATGGACTGAGCTTCTGCCAGTGCGCTTTGCAGTTGATTGGTGAGTTTGTCTATACGCATGATTACTCCTTATCCTGTCTACTAAGATTTTTTCGATCTAGCCTGTTTCTTTAGTTGGGGGCTGCTCAGGCATTTTCAATGGTTAATGCTAGTGGCAACCCCAGAATGAATCTATCTTTGGCTTGTAACCGCTGATGCTATCGCGACATTTTTTCATCTAGTTATCGACTAGCGCTCCGTTGAGATTCCAATCGATACAAAAAAGCCCTACCAAATGGCAGGGCTTTTAGTTACTCAACAAAGCTCGCAACTATGCCTGATTAAGCGCCGTGGTCATATCAATAACCGCTTTCTTACCGTCGCCATACACCATTAGAGTATGGCTCATAGCAAACAGAGGATTCGGCAGTCCGGCAAAACCTGGACTCAATGAACGCTTAATTACCACCACATTTTTCGCCTTGTCAACATTCAAGATTGGCATGCCGTAAATAGGGCTGCCTTCCACATCTCGCGCCATCGGATTAGTCACATCGTTGGCACCAATGACAATCACCATGTCGGTGTCTTCAAAGGTCGGATTAATCCTATCCATCTCAACCAGTTTGTCATAGGGAACCTCGGCTTCCGCTAGCAGCACGTTCATATGCCCCGGCATACGACCAGCCACTGGGTGAATGCCGTATTCGACCTCTATGCCTTTGGCTTCCATGGCGTCAGCTAACTCGCGAACAGCATGCTGAGCCTGCGCCATAGCCATTCCATAGCCTGGCACGATAACAACCCGTTTAGCGACCTCGAGCATCATTGCTATTTCCTCAGGCTGGGCACTGGTAACCTTGCCCGCATAAATCTCATCAGCATCAATTTCTTCGCCACCTGGAGCCATTTTTCCAAACAGCACGTTCGTCAGTGAGCGATTCATGGCAACACACATTATTTGGGTAAGAATCAATCCCGAGGTTCCCACCAGAGAACCGGCGATAATCAGCACGGTGTTACCCAGAATAAAGCCGGCAAGCGCTGCCGCTATTCCCGAATAAGAGTTTAGCAGTGCGATAACCACGGGCATATCAGCGCCGCCAATTGGCATTACGAGGAACAGTCCTAGCAATAACCCCAAACCAACAATCGCCAGCATGCCAGCCATATTGCCTGGATCAACGACCACCGAACCTATCGCGAACAGGGCAGCAACGAACAAAATACCATTGCCAATAGGGCCACCAGGTAATCCATAACTATTTTTCATCAGCTCCTGCAATTTGGAAAAAGCCACCAAACTACCGGTCAAGGTCACCGCACCGATCAGAACGGTCAGTCCAATGGCAGTCAGTGCGAATATGCCCTCCGCACCGATGCCAAACGCCCCAGTATCGACAGCTAACGGGACTAGCATATCGGCAAAGGAGGTTGGGGCTGCACCCAGCGTTGTAAAGTACTCGGCCAAAGCAATAGTCAGCGACGCGCCGCCACCAAAGCCATTGAGCAGAGCAACCATTTGCGGCATCGACGTCATTTGAATCCGCAGCGCCATCACGCCGCCAATAATCGAACCCACCGCTACACCAGCAATCACATAGCTATAGTCGACATTATTAATATTGAGAAAAGTAACGACCACAGCCAATAACATCCCCAGCGCGGATAACAGATTGCCTCGCACAGCGGTTTTCGGTTTAGTCAGTCCTTTGATTCCGAGAATAAATAGTACACCGGCAACTAAGTAGATAAAGCTTACAATATTAGGATTCATCGCTTACTTCCTCTTAAACATGGCAAGCATGCGGTTGGTGACCAGATAGCCGCCGACTACATTAATCGTCGCGAATGTCACGGCGATAAAACCCAATATATTGACCAACATTGGTGAGCCATCAGAACCTGCGGCGAGAAGCGCGCCCACAAGCGTGATGCCCGAGACAGCGTTGGTGCCTGACATTAGCGGTGTGTGCAATGTGGGTGGTACTTTGGTGATCAACTCAACGCCAAGAAATAGCGAAAGTACAAAAAGTGCTAGTA
>Ga0209711_10000415_pt1 | contig 43349 bp, 34 predicted proteins | sample ArcticOcean_MG_C_7_FD_187441 | JGI IMG/M metagenome (GOLD analysis project Ga0209711, IMG submission 187441) | Marine microbial communities from western Arctic Ocean - ArcticOcean_MG_CB11_88 (SPAdes) (version 2) | ecosystem: Environmental > Aquatic > Marine > Oceanic | place: Arctic Ocean... | reverse complement strand
CCGCGATCTCGTGATCGGGGTATTCCATGATGAGAAAGCGGAAGGCCTTTTGGGCGCTTTGGACCTCGCCCATGGTGCGGTAGGAGTCGCCCATGCAATAGGCGGCGATGGTTGCTTCGTGGGACTCTGGCCAGTAGTCGATGACCGATTGGAACCCATCACGCAACGCTGTCTTTGGCTTCTTCAGGTTCATCATGGTGTGGCTCCACATCAACTGGGCGTAGGGAGCGCCGGGGCTCTTCTCGTAGAGGGTGAGGAATTTCTCATATTCGGCGAGAGCGATTTTGAAGTCGCCGCCGAGGAAATGCTTTTCGGCGATCTTGATCTGATAGCGTTCCACGTCGCGCATCTTTTCGAAGGTCGCGACTTGAATTTGTTGCATGGTGGAGAGGGCCGCGTGGCTAAGAGAGGTCAGTGCCGTGAAGATGAATAAGATGATGAAGCGTGCGGACATGGGAGTTGGTAGGGGACTGGTTACTTCTTTGTCGATTCGAGCCATTTATTGTATTCGGCGTGGGCATAGTAAATAATGTTGACGCCGAGTTGGTAGCTGGATTCCCACACTGCGCGTGGGACGCCGGAATGGCCGTCGGCCCAGGCGTCGCCAATGTCGCCGGGATGATAGTAGGCGACGAGCCGTCCGTCCACCACCCAACCAAGGGCGTTGGAGCGACCGTGGGGCGCGACGATGGGGAGGCGGGGCAGCGGGTAGGGAATGCGGTGGATCGTGTGGTCGAGGTAGACGGAGATTGGCTCGATTCTGGGGAGGATCTTTTGCATCATGGAAACGAACTGTCCTTCCCAACCGGAGCTCCCGCCGTTGTCGCCGAAAAGCATGCCGTGGTGCTCGAGGAGGTAGCTACGCATGATTTTAAGTTCCTTGGCGCTCAGGTTGATGTTTTGCTGGCCGGTCATGTAGACCATGGGCGGGCTTTTGCGGGCCGGGAAGCTCTTGAGGCGACCAATCTCCATCGGTTCGGGGCGATCGCTGACGGGGTGGCCGGTGCGGACTCCGTATTCGGTGAGGAGGTTGAGGTCGGAGCCGCGGTCCATGTCTTGTTCCCAATCGCCGCCGTCGTATTTCAAGCGGATGAAGCGGACTTTTCCTCGGGTTGTGCCAGCAGAGAAGCCGGCGCCATCGCCTTTTCCTTGGCCGATTTTGTAGAGGTGCTCGGTGACTTCGAGGACCTCCAGTTTGACGTCATCGATCGGTGGTGGGTTGAAGAGGATACTGCTGTAGGGGTTGATGACATATTTCTTATCGATGACCTTTTGGATTTTGACGATCTGCTTGAGCTGGGTCTCTTCGCCTCCGCCGAGTGGCGATTCGTAGAGGCTGCAGCCAGAGAGGCGGGTCAGGATGAGAGTCATGATGCCGAAGAGGCAAGTGTAGGTGAGGAGAGTAAAGATGGATTGGCGAAGCTTGTTGTTCTTGTTGCCAAAATACCAGGCCACGAGTTGGCGAGGGTCCCAAGTGCGCTTTTTGGTATTTGTTTTGCTTGGTTTCGGCGCGCGTTTTGTTTCGCGGTCGATCCACCAGACGGCCCAAGCCAGCCCGAGGAAAAAGGCTCCGGCGGTGCCGAATCGGATCAGGGAGGCGGCGAGGGAGTAGGAGAAGTTGAGGAGGGGGAGATGGGCCAGGAGTTGCCAGAGGGGGAGGTAGCAAATGCTGAGGACGGCGCGGCGAACGACAGCGCTAGCATGACGCTGGCGGCGGATCCAGTAGGAGCAGAGCGGAAGGGCGGAGAAGAATCCGATTGTGAGGGTCCACATCCCCAGTCGGAACCAGGCATGGGCATCGATCCAAAGCAGACACCAGAGGACCGCGTAGACTCCGGTCAATAGGATGGGGCGTTTCGCTTGAGTGAGCATCCGAGTGGCAGATCGCGAATTTCGGCTACTCCAGATCCTTCAGAAAATTATCTCCTTTGTCCTCGAGGGGATTCGTGTTCGGGGGAGCGGGGAGCTGGTCGTTGACGCCGAGGGGGGCCAAATTGACCGGTTTTTCTGGGTCGGTGGGTTTTGGATCAGTGACGGAAGAAGCTGGCGTCGGTGGGGCGGAGATTGCCTCGGTAACGGACTCGGGGGCAGGTGTGGGTTCTTCTCCTAGGAAGTAGGGGAAAGCAGTGAGGGCAAAGATGGTTCCGGTGACGAGAATAATAGAAAGGATGGTGGCGCGGAAGAGCTGGCTGGAGGCGACGACTCCGAGCATTTCCTGGGGGCTTTTGCCTCGCAGCTGGCTTAGGAATTCCTGCAGTTCCTGGACGGTGGCGCTGGAGTTGGTTTTGAGCTCGCGAAGGTCGGCCTTGGTGCTGGCCATGGACTCACGTGATGCGTCGGTGTTATTTGATTGGCCTTTCATCGGGTGGGAGAAGTTTCTTCGGGTTCGAGAATGTGGACGAGGTCGCCACCGGCTTCACTGATGGCGGCGATGACGGGTTCGAAGTGGGAGGCTTTGGCCTCTTTGTGAACTTTGAGGAAGACGTTGCGTTGGCCGGCGGGCGTGTCGCCGAGGACGCTGGAGAGGGAGCTGGCGAGTTCGTCGGGGGAGATTTCCTTACCGTCGAGGTAGACCTTGAAACCGGAGTCGATGGCGACAGAGGCGAGGGGTGCGGCGGCCATTTTAATATCGGCGAGCTTGGCGGGTTGCCACTGGATGTGGCTGTCGTCCTGGGCCCGGGCGAGGATGACGAAGAAGATGAGCAGGAGGAAGCCGATGTCGCCCATTGCGAAGGCCGGGACCGAGGCCGTCAATTTTTTGCGGGGGAGTTTCATTCGACGGTGATGGTGCGTTTGGATTCCAACTCAAGAGTGAGGATGCCTCCGGCCTGTTCGATGACCTGGGAGACGCGGATCCAGATCGGGTAGGGTGTATTGGGGGCGCTCTTCACGACGACGACGCGGTCGGTATCGCGGGTCTTTTTTTGGAGGGCGGCGTTGAGGCGTAGGGTAAACTCGGGGAGTTGGAGCGGGCTGCCGTTAAGGACGATGCTGGTTGGGGTGATGGAGACCTCGATGTTTTTGCTCTGTTCTTGCTGTTCCTTTTTCTCCTCGGTTTTCGGAAGAACCTGGGCGAGGCCGGTTTCCGGCTGCACGGCGGCGCAGACGAGGAAGAAAATGATGAGGATGAAAGCGATGTCCGAGCTGGCGCTAGCCGGCGGATCGATGAGCATCTTGCCGCGTTTCAGTTTCATGAGGAACCCTTGTCGAGAGTGAGGCGGAGGGTGACGACTTCGATGAGTTCGGCAGCGGAGGATTCCACCTGGAGGACGAAGTCGTTGATGACGCCGGTGAAGTAGTTGAAGGCCATGTAAGCGGGAATGCCAACGATGAGGCCAAAGGCGGTGGTGAGGAGGGCGACGCGGATGCCGGAGGCGGCGGCTTGTACGATGTTTTGCGTACCAATGTTGGCTTCGATGTCTCCGAAGGCCACGATCATTCCTTGCACGGTGCCGAGGAAGCCGAGCATGGGGGCGACCGAGGCGATGGTGGCGAGGATGGGAAGGTGCTTTTCGAGAGCGGCGACGATGTTGACTCCGTAGTTTTCCATGCTCTTGATGACCTGCTGTTCCATCTGGGCCTGATCGTAGTTGAGGCGGCGGAGGACGAGGTATTTACGGAGGCCGCTGGAGAGGACGGCGGGGACGGGGCCTCTGGCGGCGTCGCAGAGTTCGAGCGATTCTTCGACCTTGTCTTCGGAAAGAAGCGTGGTGACTTTCTCACGGAGTTCGTCGGCGTTGGTTTCGAGAAGCTTGAGGCTGCGATAACGCTCAATGATGACCGCGATGGCGAGGATGAGGAGCGCGAGGAGGGGCCACATGAAGAGGCCGCCTTCGAGGAGAAGTTTGAGCGCGCCGGTCTCGAAGAAGCTGGCGGCGAGAGTGGAGTTGGACTGGTTCATCGGTTATTCGTCGAGATTTGCTTCTTTTTCAAATTGGGCCAAGAGCTCGGGAAGAGCAAGGCGGCCACGGGAGTATTTGGCGGCATCGCTTTCGGGGAAGTCCCAGCGGCAGCGGTTGTAGCGGCGGAAGGCGTTGGGAATGTCCTTGCCCATGCGGTAGCTTTCGCCGGCCCAGAATAGGGCTTGGGCGGTGAGTTCCTGCTCCGGGAAGCGCTTGGCAAAGGCGTCGAATGATTTCCCCCCTTTCGCGAAGTCCTCGAGCTTGTAGTGGCACTGACCGATGCGGAAGGCCATCTTTGGGGTCCATTCGTGGTTCGGGAAACGCTCGAGGAATTTTGAGCCGACCGAGGCGGCCACTGCGTGGTCTTCCTTCACGTAGAAGTGCTCATTGATGCGGAGCATGACGTTGGCGATGAGGGGGCTTTTGGGGTATGTGCCGGCGAGCGTGACGTAGGCTTCGAGGGCTTCGTCGAGTTCGCCTGCTTCCTCGTGGCATTGGCCGAGCTTGTATTGGGAATCCGGGGCGAGGTTGTGGCCGGGGTGGTTTCGGACGATGGATCCGTAGGCGGCGATTGCCTCGTCCCAAGCTTCCATTTCTTGGGCGAACTGACCGAGGAGGTAGGAGACGCGCGGAGCGTATTTGGGATTTGGGTAATCGTCTTTGAGTTCACGGAGGATCCGACGGCCGGAGGCTAGGTCGGCGGCGGCTTCTTCGTCGTGCTTGAGCCTGCGGTGACTCTTGAAGAGCTCGAAGTAGCTTTCGGCAATGTGGAACTGGGTCTGGATGGCGAGTTCCTCGTCCTTGTAAACTTTGCTGAAGGCAGCCATGACGCCATTGGTGCCGATCGCGACCGGGATCATCCGTTCGATGAGGGGTCGGCCGTCCGGGGTTTGCGGGACATTGTCGAGATATCCAACGGTGATTTCATCCCCGAAGAAGGCTTCAATGCGTCCCTTGAAGTTTCCGGCGGTGGGTTTTGCTTGGGCGAGCAGCGGAAAGGAGGCGCTGAAGACGCCGCTATGGGTGAGGGTTTCCTCAAGCTCGATGGTCTCGTCCTCGCCGCTGGCGGTGACGATGCGGATGAGGGCTTTGTCCCGATCGCTGGAAATGTCGAGGTCGGGGTCTTCGAGGCGGAGGAAGATTTTTTTACCGACGTGGGCGATCTCGGCTGGTTCCAAATACTCCTGATCGGTGATCTGGAGGGTGGCGGCTGAGAAGAGGGCGGCAGATGCTTTGAGTGAGGTCTGCGCGCCATCCGGTCGGGAGTCATCAGTGTATCGGGCAGTGAAGGTGTCGCTACCGATGACGCTGAGCACGGTAAGCGGGGCCGTTGTTTTGTCGGAGCCATCGTCGAGGGCTGCTTCAGGATCGTTATCGACCGGAAGGATGATTTTTCCGAGTCCTCCTCTGGGTAAGGATCCGTCGGCGGGGACAATCGTGGCGCTTTCCAGACCACCGAGGAGGAGAGGAATTTGTCCCACGAAGCGTCCTTCCAGGAGGGCCGGGTTACGGGCTTCCGCGAGCGCTTCATCATCGACCGCAAAGGCGCGGGAGAGGACGCATTGCACTTGGATTTTGGCGCCCTGGCTGGTGACGACATCGACGAGAACGGTGCTGCGAGAATCTTGGGCTTGGTCGGGATCGATGACTTCCACGGTGAGCGGAAGCCGGTATTCGACCTTGCTGACGAAGTCGTCGGGACGAGGGCTCTCGATGGGGATGATTCGCGGGACTCCTTCCACCGGCGTTTCGCTGTCCACAATTTGAATGCTTGCTTCCGTCGGTTCGTTGAGGAGGACGGTGGTCTCTCGATAGAAGGCGTGACCGGGGAAGATGTTCTGAGTGTCCTTGTAGCGAAGGTAGACCTTGTCGCCTTTTTTGACGACGACTTTGCCGTCTGCGTCTGCGGCTTCGGCGGCGGTGTCGATTTCGGCGAGGAAGACTCCGGTCGAGGCCCCAGTTTCGGTGGCGGTGAGCTTGAAGGGCGGATCAGCATTGATCTGAACCTCGACTTCGACTTGGTCCCGTTCGAGCCCGATATCAAAATCGAAATCGACGACCTCGGCGACGATCCGTTCACCGGGCTCGATGCGGAGGAGTTCCTTGCGGGATCCTTTTACCGATCCGTCACCATTGCGGGCAAAGTCATAACTGATCGGGGTGATTTCGCCGTTGTAGTAGGTGGCGGTGAGCGATTGTTTGAGGAGCCGGTTGCGTTGTTCGGCTCCTGCGGTGAGTTCATCAAGGTAGGAAACAGTGACGGTATCGCCCGGGGCCAATTCCAGGATCGTATTGCGGGCGAGTTCCATGACGTCGGCTGCTGGCGGCATATGTTTATTGCCGCCTCCATTGATTTCGACATTGTTGATCGCGATGGCCTCGCCACGGTATTCGAGGAATTCGAAATCGAGGTAGCGGAGCTCGCGTAACGGCATCGAGAGTGTCCAGCGGTTTTCCTCTTGTTTGATTTTGGCAGGTGGAGTGGGGATGAATTTTTGAATATCGGCGGCGGGGTTGAAGTCGGCGGCGCCGAAGGAACGGATTGTGATGGCGGATGACTGTCGGTTTTCGCGGGCGCGGCGAGCTTCGACGGACTTCACCTCGGGGCTAGCGATGGTGAGGATGGTTAGGTCATGCACGCCACGGGGAGCGAAGATGTCGATGCTTTGTTCTCCGGCGCCGACGGGAAGTTCGAGGTGTCCGTTGAACATGACGGCGGTGTTGCGGCCGGAGACTTTGATTCGGATGGCACCCGCGCGTTCTTGCACGAAGGGGCCGGACCACAAAAGAAAGTAAGCGTCTGTCCCTTCTTCGGGCGCTTGCCACGAAAGGGTGTCGACCTTCTTGATTTCGCTGGGCTCGACCTTTTGGACCAGATCGACAATCTCTTTCCAGGAATACTTCTCTCGCAAGTTCTTGGAGGGCGTTTTATAAACGCGGAGGTGCATCCCGGTCTCCGGAAATTTGAGTGGGGGCGCAGGGTCTGCAGGAGGAAAGGCGGCGAGGTTGAACCAAAACCGTCCGTCGTGGCTACCGCGAACTTGCATACGAACTGGAGCTTCTTGTTCGGCCTGCGGGGAGCTTAGGATGATCGACTCAGTCGGGCGGAGTTCCTTCATGTCGACCGAGAGCGATTTCGGGGCCGCGCCATCCGGTTCGCTGCGCCAGGCGGTGTCGAGGGAATGGTCGATTGCCATGAGCGGGCTGTGGTCGAGCGCGGAGTCGGAGGCTTTGGCCCCTGCTGGAAGCTCACCGGTGCGGGCCATGCCGAGAAAGACTCCTCCGTGAAGGCTCTCTTCCTCAATCATGAGCTGGACCTCGTCACCACTGGAGGAGGCGAGCTTGATGCTGACCTTGTCCTGGGCGGCGGTGAGGTCGCGGTCGCCGTCCTTGACCTGGAGGTAGATCAAGTTACCGGGTTTGACCTGATTCTTTGGTCGGGATGCGGAGCGTGATTGCTCTTCTTGGTTGCCGGCAATTTCCTTTTTTAGGGCGTCGGTGAAGGACGCGTCATCTTCGTTGATGATCTCGCTACTGGCGATTTCAAGCGATCCGTCCGAGGCGATGCGCAGGCGGGTGTTGCTGAGGAATTCGAATTGGAACTGCTTTTTGAACTCCTCGGGGTAGTCTACCGTGATGACGTCGCCACCGGTGACCTGAAGGAGGCCATCACCGGTATTTGCTTGGCCGAGGATGGTTGGGAATTCGGTGAGGAAAATTCCTTTGCCAGCGCCTCCGCTGGTGAGGAAGGATTCCTCGCGGTCATTTCCAGGGTTGGTGCGGACGACGACCGGGATGCGGGTGTCACCGCGGCTGATGCCGAGGTCGGGGTCTTGTACCACGACCGAGAGGGCCTTGCCGGGAGTGTGCCAGAGCTTTGATTCCTGACCGAGGCGTCCGACGGTGCGGAGCGTTTCGAGTTGGGTCAGGAAGCGTTGTTCGATCCCATAGACTTCGGCGAGGTTGTAGAGTGTTTCGTTGGCAAGTTCGGCATCGGGGGCTTGCTCCAGGATGGTGAGGAAGATCCTGCGGGCTTCTTGGTTATCGTCCTGACGGATCGCGAGGACTCCCTGGAGGAAGTTGGCGCGGATTGCGATTGCCGGATTGAGGTTTTGCGAGAGGTCGGTGAATATTTCCCCAGCTTGGTCATAGACTCGTTGCGCCATATAGGTTTCACCGATGCCAAAGCGGGCTTCGATGGCTTCGGGTTGATCTTTGTAGATGTTCATGACGGTCGTGAATTCGGCACGGGCGATATCGAACTGTCTTGCCCTTTGGTAGTTGCGGGCGAGGAGGAGTTGGACGCGGGACTTGTCGCGAATGTCGACCTTTTCAGACTCGCCGAATTTGATCATCCAGCCTCGGAGGATGTCCTCGGCTCGTGCGTGGTCTTCTGGAGTTCCTTGGGCGATGTGAATCTTCGCTCCGAAAAGGAGGAGTTCGACCGGCAGTTCATCACGGTGTTTGTCGAAGAGTTCCTTGTTCGCGTAGTAAGCTTGCTCGGAAAGTTCGGCTTCCCCAAGGCGGCGGTGGAGGATGATTTGCAAGAGGGGGGCGATGGGGCTGTCGGCAGGAATGTCCGCACTCAGGCTTCCCATTTTTCCGTAGGCCTTGCGGAGGAGGTTGCGGGCTGCTGTTGTTTCGGCATTGCCGACCGAGCGGATTGTGTTGAGGAGGCCGTTGAGAATGGTGGCACCGAGCTCCAGGTCCTCCCGGGCGAGGGCCGCCTGGGCATAGGGATAGATGCGTTTCCATGATTCGTGGTGCTGGTCGGCTTGTTGAATGAGATTTTGGGCGTGGAGGAGGCGGTCGATTGACTTTGGTTTGTTGGCGAGGAGTTCCATTCCGGCTTCGGTGCTGACTCGGCCGAGGCGGAGATCGCGGACCATACCAAAAACGCGGTTTTTCTTATCCGTCGGCCAGTCTTCGGGCTTGGCATTGCGGGCGGTTTCCAACCAAGTGCGGGCCGGCCATTCGCCCATTCCCCACGGGCGGAAGGGATCCTGGTCGGCGCGGTTACGGGATTTCTTGAGGAGCGATGCCATTGCGTCGAGATTATCGGCGAGGAAGAGTAAATTAGCGAAGTCAGCAGCATAGGTTCCGTGGTGGTCGGTGTCGGCAGCGGCGCGGGACTTGAGAAATGTTTGGGCAGCCGCTGGCCCGAGGATTGAGGCGAGGCGACGTGCGCAAGACACGTATTCCGGATCGTTGGGGTCCAGATCCATGTGCGACTTCCACCATGCGGCCGCTTCGGTTTTCATGCCGAGTTCGTTCATGATATCGCCAATGCGGGTGCAGTGGGCGGAGTTGTTTTTGCTTTGCTTTGCCGATTGCGTGATCCAAGGGATCGCCCTCCGGATGATTTCCTCGTCCTTCGTCTCGACGAGGCGATACCAGGTGTCGTAGTGGGACGGAGCAGCGGAAATGGAGAGGAGGTGTTTTGCAGCGGTGAGCTTAGTGGTCGCGACTTCTTCTTTCTGAGTGTAGGCGGCGGCTTCGAGCCATTGCTCGGCAGCGTTGAGGTCCTTGGGGAATTCTTTGCAAAGATTCTCGTAGTGCATCGCGGAGCTGGCCTTCGATTTACCGCCGAGGTGATGCCGGTAGACATACGCCAGGCGTGCCAAGACGAGGTGCCGTTGCTCCTTGTTGAGTTTTTGTTGGAGGAGCTGTTGGCACGCTTGTCCGGATTTACCCCCGTTTTCGCGGGTGCTCTTCCAGAGCTTTGTCGCGGAATCGTTCTGGTGGGTCTTCTTTGCGGCCTGCCAAGTGCGATTACGTTGTTTGTCCTTTGGCGCACGTTTCCAGACACGGTCCTGGAATCCCTCGAGGTGTGGGAAGGCTTTCGCGCTGGCACTCACGGCGGCGAGATTTTTTCGGAAAGTTTCCTCACCGGTCGCGGATTTATAAAGGAAGCTCGTGATTTCCTCGGACCAGCCATCGGAGCTGGGAGATTTTGCGAGATATTCGAGCGCCATGCGTCTGGCTTTGGCGGTGTCCTTCAGGCCGTCGCGATAGACATCGAGGGCAAGGACGGCACGCATCGGACCTGCTCCGTTAGGGTTCTGGCCGACCAGCTTAAGGAGACCCTGCTCTGCGCGTTTGAGGTTCTCACCACACCAGCGAACGTAGGTCCGGGGCAGGTCGCTGATGATGATATTTTGGAGGAGAATATCTTCCGCGATGGCGAGTGCGCGAGTGGTGTCCTTTGCAGTGGCTGCGGCCTCGGCAGCGCGGGTAAGGGGGGCGTAGCGATCCTCGTGGTGCGGATAGGCGGCGAGGTAGCGGCGGGCTTCGGCCTCGATTTCCGAGGGGGCTTTGGCCGCACTAATCATGGCCTCGACGAGACTCCGGTGAATGTCATCGTGACCGGGAGTGAGCGCTTTTCGGAAGGATTGGATGGCATTTTCAAACTGTCCAAGGCTGGACTGAAAGCGTCCTGTTTTGAACCAAAGTTCACGTTTCGTGATCGCGTTGAGCGGAGCGTTACGACGCACAAGAGCTTTGGCGATTTGCAAGCCCTCGGCCCACTGCTCGGACCTCTCGGCGGCATACATGCCTTGAAAACCCACGCCGGTAAGGAGAGGTTCAGCGGGGAGCTTGGCGAGCATCGCGACCGCGAGGGAAGAGGCTTTTTTGTAGGTGGTTCCGTTGTTGGCTTGGATGAATAAGCGCAGGGCGTTGACACCTTGATCGGTTGCGCCGCCGTTTTGCCAGATCACAAGACGTTCGGCGGCGGCGAGGTTGTCACGACCGGTATGTTCATAGGCGGTGGCGATTCGATCGCGGACTTTGTTGATTAGGGAATGTTTCGGAAAAATTTCGAGGAATTGCCGTCCGGTCACGATGACGTCTTCGTGGCGGGCGGTGACGGCGTAGCCGGTGATGAGCTTCAGCATCATGGGGGCCCGTTCTGGATTTTCGGTCTGGGTGCGCGCGAACTTTCCGGTGGTCCGGATGAGTCCGAAGACTTGTTCGTTTTTCCAATAGAGATCGATGAGTTCGCTCATTAGCTTCGCTCCGGTGGGTGAGGACTCGGCGGTCTCTTTGAGCTTGGCTTCCAGGTCAGCAGCTTGGTCGGCCTGGACCGGAAACATAAGTGCGAAAACTAGAACGAGGGCGAGATGGGGAATGAGTGTTTTCAAAATCCTGCTTTTTTGAGCGCTTCGACGATTTTATTGGCCTCCGAGGCGATCTCGCTTTCGGGGTAGTTGTTGATGAGTTGTTCAAACTTGCGGCGAGCCTCCGGCTTGCGTTTGAGTTTGTAGAGACAGCGACCGTAGTTGAAGAGGATGACGTCGAGGAAGTTCGCGTCGGGGTGGTCTGAAAGGACGTTTTCGAAGACATCGATGGCCCGGGCGTAGTCTTCTTTCTTGTAATAAAAGGCAGCCATTTTGGCGACTGAGTCTCCGACCCGGCCGGAGTCGGGGAATTGTTCGTAAACTTTCTGGTAGGCGAGGAAGGCCTTCTCGAAGAGCTGCGCGGATTGGCCGGCGGTGGCCTTCAGCGCCATTTCTTCGTAACATTCGCCGGTGAAAAATTGGCCTTCGCCCCGCAATGGGCTGGTAGGGAGCTTGGCAATACTGGAGTAGAGGCTGATGGCACGCGGGAAGTTCTCACGCATTCGTTCGACGTGGGCTTGTTGCAACATCGCTTCATCCACGAAGGAGCTGGCGGGGAATTCGTTGAGGAGGCGTCGGCTCATGCCGAGGGCCAGATCGAGTTTATCCATCGCAAAGTAGATTCGCCAAAGTTGCACGTAGGTTTCCTCGAGGAGCTTGCCGCCGACCTCGCGGGCTTGTGCGTGAATCTCTTCACAGACATCGAGGGCCTCGGTGTATTTCAGGTCGGCTTTGTCGTTGAGCCCGAATTCCTTGTAGTAGTTGCCGACCTCGGTGAGGGCCGAGGCTGTTCGGAGTTGGGTTTTCAGGCGGAGTTCCTCGTCGGAAATATCGGTGCGGGTGACCCGGACTTCGCCGAGGTTGCCTTCAATAATCCTAGTTTCAGCAGTACGAACGATTGCGCCCTCGCTGAGATTTTGGTCGTCGCGATAGATCAGGCGGATTGTCTGGCCGGGTTCGCCGGTGAGGGTATCTTTGGCAGTGCCGAGGCGGAGTGGGATGGCGAGGCGGAAGGTGCCTTTTTGTTCTTGTTCCCGCAGAGTCACGGGGACTGCGCGGACCATGAGGAGCGGATCGATTTGCGATTTGATATCTTCGCCTTCCGGTCCTTCGGTGAGCTCGCCGCTGGCGACGCGCTTGGCGAGTTCATCGTCGATTTCTTCAGCCTTTTTGGGTCGAAAGATTTGGATCGTGGCCTCGATCATGTCCGCTCCTTCGGTGGTATCGTGATCGGCGTCGGTGACCTGGAGGTGGAGTGATTTTCCGAGGACGGCGGCGGGGAGGTCGCGGAAATAGGAACCATCGGTGATGCTGGCGACTCCGTTGCCTACGACGACAACTTCTTTAAGGCGTTTTTCGTCGAAGCTTTTCTCGGCGGTGTGGGCGTCGATGTATGTGACGGTAATTTTGTCACCTCCGCGGACTTCGAGAGTTCCGTTGTTCGGCACTGCTTTGTCGAGGCGAGTGGGGATGCGGCCCAAGGCGATGCCCGCATTTCGTCCGACTGGATCACAGAAGAGGGTTTCTTCGTCACCGCCTTTGGTGCGGCAACGGACCTCGATCCGGGTGCCTGGTTCAAGGATGGCGAAGTCCTGATCATCGATCTTCACATAGAGGCGTTTGCCCGCCTCGACTTTTTCGACAAGCGAGTCTTTGGATGAGAGGGCGGTGCCCACTTTTTCGAGGGCTTCGATTGCCCGGCTGTAGTGGTCCAGTTTGAAATGACCGAGGCCTATATAGTAATAGGCTTCATTAACTTCGGGAGAGGTTGGGAACTTTTCAATGACGTCACGCATGATGCTGAAGCACTTACCGTAGTTACCGGCTTCGTAGAAACAGGTGCCGGTATTCAGGAAGGCGTAGGCACGTTTTTCATCATTTTCGTTGCTTTCGATTGCGGCGGCTTCGTAGTGGAGGCGGGCTTTGTCGAAGTCCTTGATTTCCTTGAGGAGATGATCACCGAGGCGCAGGTGGGCTTCGAAGCGGATCTTGCTGCGGGGGTAGCGTTCGACCACTGATTTCCAGATTTCGAGGGCCTTTTCGTTTTCGCCAAGTTCAAGGCGGGTATCGCCAGCTTGCAAGAGCTTGCGGGCCGCGCGGTCCTCGATGATGGAGCCGCGCTCAAGGGGTTTCCGCGATTGGGCGAGGAGTGGTAGGGCGAGGAGAAAAGGGAGAAGGAGGCGAGCGATGAAGTGACTCATATTTTTCAAGCGAACAGTTCGTGGATGGGAGTCGCTCCCTTCGGGACGACGCGCATCGGGCGGCCTTGGGGAGTGAAGAGTTCCTTATCTTGTTTAATTCCAAGGGCATGGCACATGGTGGCGTGGAGGTCAGAAACTTTGACCGGGCGTTCGGCGGGAGCCATGCCGTCTTCGTCCGAGGCACCGACGATGGAACCTCCCTTGATACCGCCACCGGCCATCATGGCGCTAAAGCAGCGAGCCCAGTGATCGCGTCCGCCGCCGTCGTTGATACGGGGGGTGCGGCCGAATTCGCTGAGGACTACCACGAGCGTTTTACTGAGCATGCCGTTCGCCTTGAGGTCGGAAAGGAGGGAGGCGATGGCGGGGTCCATGGCGGCGCCGTGGTTGCGCATGGCGTCGAAAATGTTACCGTGATTGTCGAAGCCGCCGCGGTTGACTTGTACGAAGCGGACTCCTTTTTCGACGAGGCGTCGGGCCAATAAGGCTCCGCGTCCGAACTCGGTGTCACCGTATTTAGCGACTGTTTTAGGATCTTCGTCTTCGAGTTCGAAGGCTTTGAGGGCGGGGCTCTCCATGAGATTAACGGCGTCTTTTAAGGCGGTCTGGGAAGCTTTTAGTTCCTTTGATCCTTTCTCGCCGGAGGTGCGAGCGTTCATTTTTTCGAGGATCTGGAGACGTTGCATTCCACGGGCGTGGCTGATGCCTTCGGGAAAGGCGAGGTAGGGGTCTTTTTGGCCGGGACGGCCGACAAAGTAGGCCTCACACTGTTGCCCGAGATAACCGGCACGGGCCGGTTGACCGCTGATGCTGACCAGAGCTGGAAGGTCACCGAGTGGTTCGCGTTCGTGCACGACCAATGAGCCTAGGCCGGGGTGCATGATGTTGGGCGATTGGTTGAATCCGGTTTGGAGTTCATACTGCGCCCGGCCGTGGTCGCCATTGGTTCCGGCAATGGAACGAATGAGCGCGCCGTGATGCATTTGCTTTGCAAGCTGCGGAAAAATTTCCGAGATCTCCATGCCATCCACAGAGGTCTTGATGGGATTAAACTCGCCCTGAACCTTGCGGCCGGGCTTAGGATCCCACGTGTCGAGGTGACTCATGCCACCGCTGTTCCAAAAGAGAATGACATGCTCGGCCTGAGCTCTGTTGGGAGTGGTTTGGGCTAAAAGTTGGCTGATGGGCATGCCGAGGAGGCTCGCACTGAAGGTTTTCAGTATGCGACGGCGGTTGATTTGGTAATCGTTGCAGGACATTTTTTGAGGCGAGATGAAACTAGGGGAGAAAGCGGAATTCGTTGGAGTTGATAAGGGCCCATCGGAGGTCGGCCATGCCTTGGGAATGGTCATCGACGATGGTGCGGGCGTCGGATTTTTCGTCAGGAGTTGGGAGGCGAGTCAAAATTTCTTGGTATGCCCAATCGATGGCGAGGTCTTGGTCTTTTTTCAGGAGGTGATGAAGGGGTTCCAAGGTGCCGACGCGGGAGGCTTCGTGAGTCATGCGACCGTTGAGCATCATGAGTTGTTGGCGCAGTGAGGATGCTTCATCGCGGAATTCACCGAGTCCAGTGCGGGCCGGTTGGCCAAAGACGCGGAGGAAATGTGCGGGCGGAGCGGGGGTGGCCATGCGCATGGCGCTGTCAAAGCGTGGATTGTCATCTACGGTCTCGGTGATCGTCTCGGTTTTGTATTTCATCACCTTACGCTGCTCGTCCTTTTGTATCGCTGCCATTTCCTCGGCCTTGATTTGCTCGTTGGACTTTTCTCGCATCGACGCGAGTTCGGTTTGCTCCTTACTGCTGAGGATAGAGCTGAAGTCGATCTTCAGTGATGATTCGAGGTCGTATCCGTCACCGCGCATTGCGGGTGACCCGGCCATCGTCGTTACTTTCTCTGCGTCTCCTGCTTCGACCATCGTAAATTCTCCGGTTGCGATCTGGATCTCACGGGAGACTTGTTTGTTGTTCGCACCTTTTGGCCATTTGAAATCCTCGAGGTGTCCGGCGACGACGATGCTGTCGTAGAGAACTTCTCCGAGCATCCGGCGCGACGGGGCGGCAGCGAAATTCAATTCGCTTTTTTCGCGTAATTCGAAGGGAGTATCGGCGGGTAGGGCGGAGCGGCGGTAGACGTCGGAGAGGGTGATGATCCGTATCAGAGTCCGGAAATCATAGCCGCTGGCGATGAACTCTTGCGCGAGGAAGTCGAGCGTGGTGGGATGATGGAGTCCGTTGTAGTCGGAAAAGTTGTCGAGCGGTTCAACGAAACCGTGACCGATCAATTCGGCCCAGACGCGGTTGACGAAGGCCCTGGCAAAGTAGTCGTTGCGGGGATCGGTGATGAGTTGCGCCAGTTGATCGCGTAGTTCGCTGGAGCGGTAGAGGTCGCCATGGACGTTGAGCTTTTGGCTTTCCTTTTTAGCCTCCTCCAGCACCGGATCACTGGGCCGTCCGATATTCGGTTCGACGGAATCGAGGAGGGCGTCGAGGGAGGCGGTATTATCATCGGTGGAGTTCTCCTGCTCTTGCGAGAGACGAACTGCTTCAAAGCGTTGGATGTGGTGGGGAGTTTTTTCGAAGTGGCCTAACTGGAAGGGGAATCGTGGCTTGACTGGTTTGCGGTCACGAGTTTCGGCCTTATCCTCGGGCGGCCAGAGGACCGTCATTTCGTTTCCTTCCGTGGTGTAGACTGACCCGCCACGGCGTCGGCTCTCCATCTTTTTGGTTTTTCCAAAGAAGGCGGCGAGGTCGTAGAAATCCTTCTGGGCCCAGTCATCGAAGGGATGGTCGTGGCACATCGCGCAGCCGATCTGAACTCCAAGGAAAATCTGTGCGGTGGCAGCTGCGAGTTCCATGGGTTGGGCATCATCGCCCAAAATATATCCGACTGCCGGATTCGAATTGGCCCGTCCTGAGGCGCTGATGAGTTCCCGAACCAAGACATCGTAGGGTTTTTTCTGTTCGATAGATCCGTGGAGATAGGCGAGTAATTGATTGCCTCCGGTAACGTTGGAGCGGACTCGTAACATGTCGGCCATGAAGACCGTCCAGCGGTCCGCGAAGCGTGGCTGGGAGGAGAGTTTTGAAATGAGCTTCGTCTGGCGATTTTCGCCCCAGCCTTCATACTCCCTAACTTCGTTCATCGTCGGAATCCGGCCGATGAGGTCGATGGTGGATCGTCGGAGAAAGGCCGCGTTATTGAGAGTTTGCGTGGTGACGACTCCGGTGCCGGCATTTTCTCGCCGCAGGATATCGTCGAGCATCGCCGCAGCCTCGATGTTCGAGCGAGGGGCCTTCTGTGGCAGGGCCACCCGTTTGGGCGCTTCCGGCTTCCGCTCGGTGAGAGTCACGCCTTTAGGCCATTTTGCACCACCTTCGACCCAAGCATCCAGAAGGGCGACTTCCTCGGGTTTTAAAGCCCGTCCTTCATCCGGCATCACTCCTTCGTCGATCGGGCGTAAATGGATTCGGACCAAAAGCTCGCTCTTTGCGGAATTGCCCGGCACGACAGCTTCGGCAGTATCTCCGCCTTCCAAGAATTTCTCATGCGTATCCATTCGCAGCCCACCTTTGATTTTCGATGCTGTATGACAGCGCACGCAATTACTTTCTAGGATAGGCTGGATCTGCTGTCGAAAGTCCGGGACAGCGGCTAAAACGGGCGAAGCCGCGGCCAGAGTGCTCAGAAAGCGAATAATGGAATGCAGTTGGCTCAAGGTGTGGGGAATTACGAAGGAAATCCTGAATAGGTTAACAACCACGAAAGGAAAAGAAATCTTTCGTTTACCCTGAGCTTAATCGGAAGGTTTAAATCTCCACGAAGATCGTCTCATAGCAGTGCTGCTCTTCTCTTTGTGAAATGTCACCAATCATTCCCGCTGCAGCGTCCATGGCGATGCATGAATCCAGAAGTTCTGGGAATAGCACAGATTACAAATTCATGAACGGTCGGACTAGGTTTGAAGTGGTCCCGTTTTTGTAGCCAGTAGATTCTTGGGCTTATTGATGATCGAGCTGGTCTGTGGGGCTGGATTTTATGCCGCGGTTGCAGTCGTGATTTCGGGTTCGTAGACCACCCACGGTGATTAGCCTCCTAGCGCTGTGTGGCTCCGGCGATGGTTGTAGAACTCCATCCAATCCGACACGAGTTGCGAGGCTTCGCCCACCGTCTGGTAGCTCCAAAGTCTCAACTTCTCGTATTTGACGCTTCGCCAGAGGCGCTCAATAAGCACGTTGTCCATCCAGCGACCTTTATCGTCCATGCTGACCTCCCACGCGAGCACCGCTCGGCTATGCCAGTCCATGATCGCAACGAGGTAACCGTGTCCTCGTGGCATCGGGATATAGGTGATGTCGGTGCACCACACTTGATCAACTTCTGTTACTCCGACGTTTCGAAGTAGGCAGGGGTATTTTTTATGCGCTGGTGAAGACTTGCTGGTCGATGGCTTGGGGCAGAGAGCTTCAATGCCCATGATCCTCATGAGCCGACGGATTCGGCTACGTCCAATACGATGTCCCAGTTTTTGGAGTTCATTTCGCAATTGGCGTTGTCCAAAAAAGGGACACTCCATGTAAATTTCGTCGATAAGGGCGACAAGTTCAGTGTCGCTACGAGGTATTTTACCGGGTGTTTTTTTAAGACAATTTCGATTCACATCGAGCAGCTTGCACTGACGTCGAACTGAGCGCTTGGGGTGGTTCGGTGTGATCAGCGCTTTTCGCTCGTGCCGATTCCCAGCTCCTTGCACTTTCCCTCAAGAAATTCTTTCTCGATGAGGAGTTGCTCGATTTTACGTTCGAGTCGTGCTGACTTGCGTCTGGGCAATGTCGTTATCTTTCGCGATTTGTTGAATCGCCTTCTGGTTCGCCATCGCCTTTCTGGCGACGCGGGCTTTGAATTAGGCACTCAGGCGCCTTCTTTTTCGTCGACTCATTTGGTTTTATTTCAGGGGTGTCGCCCCCTAAAAGACCCGCTCAATTCATCAACAAGCTTCTGGCTCCGTTTCCTGGGGCCACTTCAGAATGTTGCATTATCTCGTCTCAGTCCTTTCTTGTTTCTCTGTTGGCGGAGAATCCGTGGCTGCTGGCAGAAGTGTGTGAAAAAATAACCCAAGGGCACCCAGTGGTGGTCTGGGGCGGGTTCTTTGATCGGAATTCTCAGTTAGCGAAGGCCAAGGCGGCGTTGGTATCGTAGAGGGCTTACTTTCTGATGCAATAGATCCTAGCAGAGGTGCGGAGGAGGAGGCTTTTTTCGGCGATGGCAGGAGTGGCCATACCCATGTCGTCTTCGGCGAGTTGGTTGGTGTGAAGGAGCTTAAAATCCTTACCTGCTTTGCATACATTGGTTCCCCCATCTTCGTTGAAGCAGAAGATTTTTCCTTGGTAAGCCCAAGGGGATGCGGTGAATCCGGTGGAGCCGGGGAGGCGTTGTTTACCGTAGATCTCTGCTCCGGTTTTGGGATCGAGGGCGGAGAGGTAGCCGCGGTCGAGGAGAATGTAGATTTGATCCTGGTAGAGGAGAGTTGAGGGATTGTAGGGGGCTGCCTTCCAGTTGCTCCAGGCGATGTATTTGTTCGAAGTTTTTTTTGAACTCACCGAGATGTCACCATTGGCACCGGGGCGGATGGCGTAGAGCGGTCGGGACTTGTCGCCGACATAGCCGGAGGACAGGTAGAGTAATCCGTCGTGAGAATACGGCGTAGCGATGGTGATACTGGACATGCCTTTTAAGGACCAGATTTCCTTCCCGAGCAGATCGTAGGAACAGGTGCGGCCGGATCCGGGGACGACGATTTCAGTGCGTTGTTCATTTTGCCAAATGTAGGGGTTGGACCAGTTGGACTTTTCCTGGCGTGGCGTTTTCCAGATCTCCTTGCCGGTGTCTTTTTGGAGGGCGATCAGAGAAGACTCTTCCTCGTTGTCGTTGACGAGGTAGAGGTGGTCTTTGTGCAGAATGGGCGAAGCGGCGGTTCCCCATCCATAGCGAGTCTTATAGGCGGGTACTTCGCGGGACCAGTTTAGGTTTCCTTCAAAGTCCAAGGCATAGAGTCCCTGACCACCGAAATAGCAGTAAACTAGCTTTCCATCAGTGACCGGAGTCTCAGAGGCATAGGAATTTTTTAGATGGATGGAAGACTTGGGTTTTCCACGATGGACTTCCTTGTCCCAGAGGATTTTTCCGGAATCCAGATCGAGACAGAGAACTTTCCAAAGATGAATAGATTCGGGAATATCGGGGCGGTTTCCTCCGAAATAGAGTCCCTTTTTCGGGCTCTCGGTATCACCCAGGTTGACGACGGTGGTAAGGAAGACCCGCTTGCCCCAAACGACAGGGCTGGACCAACCCCGACCGGGGATATCGGTTTTCCAGGCGACATTTTCGGTGCTGGACCAGGTGTCGGGAAGGCTGGGGTTTTCGGAAATCCCGCGTGAGCCGGCCCCGCGAAAGGCGGGCCAATTTTCCTGGCCGGGAAGTGGGAGCAGAAGAGTGAGGAAGAGGAGAAAAGGGCGCATATAATAAACGTTTCTCAAGAGAGAATCGTGCTTTTGCCCGAAAGGCGAACAAAGAATTTTGGGAGATTTCCAAGAAAGATTAATTTTAGAGGTCACAAATAGGGACTCCGGCGCCAATACTGTGTGGAAGTCCTTCCGTTCAATCTTATGATTTTTTTTGTTTTATCAATTCGGGTTTGTCTTTTGATGGTGTCCTTGGGTGCCGGTCCACGGGATACTGAGTGGAAGAAGGGGGCTGCGGCAATGAGCAAGGATCAGCCGAAAACGCAGATCGAGTTGCTGATCGAAATCGAGAAAGCGGCCTTGGCTGAGGGGAAATGGGCGGAGGCTTCGCGAGCAATGGTTCAGCGGATTGCGACGGAGGGATAGATCGAGGCTGATTAACCGGCGCTCGGATCAGTCGAAAAGTTTCTGGCATGGAAGCCAAAGACGGAGGAGAAGGAGTCACCGAAATTCCGACCTCTGGAGATTCTCCAGAAGTTGTTGGATTTTCATCCCGGGGATGAGCGGCAGGGGAGGGATAAGGATGCTCAAGTTGAGAAGGCTCTCAGCAGATTTATCGAGCAAGATGCCGGGCACCCCATCAGTGCATGGGCTCGGGAAGATTTGGGTGGGATGCTTTTTTCGCGATAGGAGACTCAGGAAGCTTATACCATCTTTCTGGCGGGCGCTGAAGCTTTTCTAAATCATCCTTTTTTTCACGGCGCCGGCCAAAGAAAGCCGGACTTTAAAATGGAAGATCGCGGTGCCGGATGGGGCTGGCTTTTTGAAATATAAGGCGGTGGCGGCGACTGACAATCTCACCGATGGCGAGGAAGGCTGGCTCCCGGTTATTTCACGATGGATTTTGGTAACGGAATCGATGTCATTGCCGATCCGAAATGCCGGAACCAAGGAGTTTGAGTTTACGAAATTGCTTGGAAGTGGCGAATCGGAGACTTTGGGAAATCGTTTTATCCACGTGCAAGTGGTATTGCAACCGGCTTGGTATGCTGTGATGGCGCTGCCGTATTTGATGGAGTATCCCCACGAGTGTTCCGAGCAGACCTTTAATCGGTAGTAAGCGAACGCGCTGGCACGACACATTGCAGGATCCGACCCAAAGATGCGTCGGATCTTCGATCAGGGGAGAGCAGGGGGTGATCGCGGAAGGACGCTGCATGTATGTCCCTGAGTTTGCCTTCCAGAGGGCAAGCGTGGGGATTCGTGCGGAGTAAATATCTTCAAGTTCCTGTGGCCTTGCCAAGCTTGCAGTTCGAGTGCGAATCCCGCAAAAGGAGTGCGTGAGTTTTCAAGTCGTCATGGAGGCCGTGTTGCCGGTCTATCTGATCGCAATGATCGGCATGTTTCTGAAATGGGTGAAAATGGTCACCTCTGATATGGAAAAGGGGCTTTTTAAGGTCATTATTCATTGCCTCTATCCCTGCCTCATTCTTGATAAAACCTTGGGGAATGATTTGGTGCGGCAAGGGGATGTCTTGGGGTGGGGGATTGGGCTGGGTTTTGGACTTGTTGTCACCGGAATGGCGGGAGCTTGGATTGTGGCAACTTGTCTGGGTCTCAAGGCCGGAAGCGGAAAACGGACGTTTACTTTTGCGGGTGGAGTCCAAAATTATGGTTATACTGCTATCCCGATTCTCATGGCTCTTTTTGTGGTCGATGGAAATGACGAAGTGCTGGGGGTTCTTTTTTTGCACAGCTTGGGGGTGGAGATCGCGATTTGGGTGGTGGGGCTTATGGTGTTGACGGGGACGGTAATTCGCAGTCCGAAGCAATTGATCAATGGGCCTATTGTTGCCGTGATCCTGGGAATTGGGCTTTCTTGGAGCGGGGGATGGAAATTTTTCGATTCTGAAAGTTCGGGGTTTCTGGGTGCGATTCTTAGACAAACAATGAGTTGGTTGGGAGGATGTGCCTTTCCTGTTGCGTTGCTTCTCATTGGAGCGACTATTTTCGATCTGATTGGGAAGGAACGATTGGATCCAAAAATTACGATTGGAGCCTGCTTGGTGAGACTTTTGATCATGCCAATAATTATTCTTTCTGCGGCAAAGTTTCTGCCGATCGCGGTGGCGCTGAAGCAAGTTCTCCTGGTGCAAGCGGCGATGCCGGCGGCTGTGACCCCGATTATTCTCGCTCGTCACTACGGGGGCAGTCCCGGTGTGGCCGTCCAGATGGTTCTGGCGACATCTGCGCTTGCGTTGATAACGATACCCATTTGGATTTCTTGGGGTGTGCAATACGTATTTTAGGATAGTTTAGGTATTATGAATGGCATGAAATTTTTCTTATTTGTCATTCTCTATGCTTGTCTCCCTGTTTCGGCGCAGCTTTCGAAAAAGATCGCAAAGGCGGCAGAGGTGATTCTCGGATAAAATATTGGAGATCGTTTTTTCTACTATCCGACATCGAAGGGGCCTCATGATCCTGCTGATTATGGGTTTGAGAACGAGGCAGTTACCCTTCCGAGCGAGGATCAGACGAAGTTGCATGGTTGGTTTCTACCAGCGAAAGGGGTAGAAAAGGCAAAGGGCTGGTGGTTTTTTCGCATGGGAACGCCGGGGTGGTTGCGTATCATCTTGGATTCATCGCCTGATCTCTTTTGGTCATAGCCTTGGGGGGGCAAAATCCAGTGCCGCCTTGGGAGAGTAGCCCGTGAAGGGCCTGCGTGGGCTCATTAGTTTTGGGGGGTGCGGTTCTTATAAAGAAATGGCACTACGAGTGGGCGGGAAGTTTGGAGCCCGCCTTGTCGGTGACGATTACGCTCCCCGAGACTACGTCAAAAAATTGAGTCCAATTCCTGTCTTCTTTATTTACGGGGTATAGGATGGCGTGGTCCCGCTCTCTCAAGCGCGTGAACTTTTAAGAAGGCGAAGGAACCCAAGACCTTTATCGAGGTTAAGGAGGGTAATCACAATGATGCTCTCTGGATCGACGACAAAGCCGGCGTGGAAAATTTGTTAGAATGGATGGAGAAGGTGTTGAATTCACCGCAAAATGATGGAGAATAGGATTATGAAATTCGCTTTCCTTGCTACATTTCTCATTGGAGGTCTCTTCGCTGAGGAGGGGCCGGTCGTGGTTCGGGGTCATGTTTTTGCCTGGCCTTTTTTGGAATTGAAAGAAATGAAGCCGCGTGGCGGCTCGACCCAAGGGGCTGAGGTCACTTTAGATAAAGCAGCATCGGATCATTGGAAAAAACTGCAAAAAGCAGTAACTAAGATGGAGAAGGATCGACGTGCGATTATCGCGATGGCCGGGGATTACCGAGTTAGTTTTGATTTTCTCGAAACGCTTGGCTTTAGCGTAAATTACAAGCCGCCAAAGCCCTATTTTTCTTGGGGGACCGAGAGTGTCGAGGTTTTACATGATTCTCCCGACTTTGTCTCCCTTCAGCACACTTTGGTCATGTATTTTAAGGATAAGGATGGCAAGGAGATGGGTCCGATGGTGATGAAGCACTGGCGTCAGGACTGGCGATTTGAAGACGGAGATCTTCATGTTTACGTGGGGGATCAAACTTGGGAACGTCGTTTGGTTAATGCCACTCCCGGTTTTTGGACCCAGGCTGTTTATCAAGTGGACGACTCTCCGAGATATGAAGTGATGGGGCGATGGAAGCACGAAGGGGGGATGTCCGTGTGGCAAAGTGACGATTGCTGGCGTCCGCTACCGAGACGGGAGTTCTCGGTGCGCGACGATTACAATATTCTCGCCGGGCGGCATGAAATTACGATCACCGGAACGGGCTGGGTGCACATACAGAATAATCAGAAGCTCCGGCTCGATGAGGTCGGAAATAAGAAGTATGTGGGCCAAGAGCTTGGCGTGAATCGATACGAACGGATCAGTGCTCCTTCATTGTCCAAAGCAAGTGAGACGTTGGAAAAGACGGGTGATTATTGGGCTGAGGTACGCGAGATGTGGGCTGAAGTTTATCAGAAGAACGAGCGTTTTTCACTCAAATCAAAAGTCGACGACAAGAAGCTTTATCAGCACCACTTTGCTTATGCCGCAGAAATTGAACAGGAGGGATATGATCCGGAAGCAGGTCGAAAGCATGCCCGCGAAACCATTCTTAAGTTCCTAGGTGGTGGAGCAGGATCTTCAGGGAAATATTAGTGGCTCAACGCCATGTTATTTGCGGAGCTGCTGGAGTGGGGAAAAGTAATTACGGCAAAAACTGGCGAAAGTGCTGGAGGCCTGTTTTCTCGATAGTGCCACGGTTTCCGAGCCGGTCGTTCGAGCAGGAATGGTGGCTGCGGGAATGGATCCTGACGATCGGGACTCTCCGCAGTATCGGGCTGAGTTTCGAAATGCCGTCTACGAGTGTTTGTATGCAGTTGCTGAGGAGAATCTTCCCGGAATTTCCGTCGTGCTCGTGGGGCCATTTACCCGCGAGATTCATGAGGAGGGTTGGAAACGTAACTTGGAATTTTGATTCGAGGTGGAAGTGGTGGTGTCCTATGTTATTTATGACGAGGTTGTTGGAAGATGGTGAACTGAGACGCGGGCAAACCCAAGGGACGCTTGGAAGCTTCAGCACTGGGATCTGTATGTGCAGAAATCGGTTCATTCGCCGCCACTCTTGGATTATGAGCTGGTCAAGACTTGATTCGTCTTATCATCCTGATAAATCTCTTCCATGTGGATTTGGTCAAAGCTCTCGGCAGTCAAATGGATTGATGCTTGGGAAGAGAGATTTTACGGAAACCCAAATTCGGTTATTTCCGAAATCAAGGGAGGTAAAACGATCAGAGTCGAGGTCTATTGTGAGACCGAGATGGAAGGGCAGGAAATTCAAGTTCAATTCGGCGGAAGTGTTCGTGAGCTAAAATCGAAGAACTGGGCCGCTATGGGACCAGCCAATACCACGTCGATCATGATTCGCGATCGATTGGTGATTTCACCCTTGGTGGATCGGGAAGCAGTTCTAAAAGACTATCCGGACCGGCATGTTATCGTTATTCCTGCCGAAATGGCCTTTGGGACGGGGGATCATCCAACGACGGCGACCTGTCTCCGACTCTTGGTTGATCGTTCGCGAGAGATTGAAAAGGGTTGGAGTTTTCTTGATTTGGGGACCGGAAGCGGTGTTCTGGCGATTGCGGGAAAAATGTTGGGTGCGGGCATGGTGAAAGCTTTTGATTTTGACGCAAAGGCTGTCGAAGTGGCATCACTTAACGTCGAAAGGAATGACGTCGATAATCTCGAAGTCTTCGAGGCCGATGTCTTCAAGTGGAAGAACCGGGAGAAATTCGATGTGATTGTGGCAAACCTATTTTCGACGGTTCTTATCGAAGCCCTGCCTTTAATAAAAAAGTGGATTCATCCACAGGGAAGGCTCATTTTGTCGGGTATCCTCTATGAACAGCGGGATGAGGTCTGCGCCACTGCAAAAGGCTGTGGTTTTGATTTACTCGGTCACAAAAAGATAGGGAAGTGGGTTACAGCGCAATTTGACGTATCTTCGTAGACGAAAAATAAGCCAACGCTGCCGCATTTCTCTTGCATGAGAGACTCTTGCCGTGCAGAAAAATATTGCTCCCCGGGGAGAAGTTTGCCGTTTGGCTCCATCATCCTCTTCGCCCCGGTTCTGGGGTGAAATCTATACACGATTCCATGGAAAGTATTTCTAGCCGCATTCAGTCCGTCAGTCCGTCCCTGACTCTCGCCGTGACCAATCAAGCCAAGGCGCTTCGCGCTGCTGGCGAAGAAGTTTATGGTCTCGCCGGGGGTGAACCCGACTGCGATACCCCAGATTTCATCAAGCAGGCGGCTTACACGGCCCTCACCGAAGGAAAGACGAAGTATACTCCTGCTGCTGGAATTCCTGAGTTGCGCGAGGCGATCTCCGAAAAGCTCAAGACTCAGAATGAGGTAGAGTATGAGCCTAAACAGATCTGTGTCACCAGTGGTGCGAAGCAGGCTTGCTTCAATGCGATTCTTTCTGTGGTGGAAGAGGGAGATGAGGTGATCATTCCTGCTCCTTATTGGGTCAGTTATCCTGAGATGGTCAAGATGGCGGGCGGCGTTCCTGTTATTGTGGAGACGAAAGAGAGTAACAAGTGGAAGATCACAGCAGGCGAGTTCGAGGAAGCGATGTCTCCTCGGACCAAAATGATCATTCTTAATACTCCGGGAAATCCAACCGGATCCGTCTACAGTAAAAGTGAGATCGAGGCAGTGGTCGAAGTTGCTTCTTATGAGGACATTGTAATCCTCGCCGACGAAATTTATGAGCATCTAGTTTATGATGAAGAAAAGCATGTGAGTGTGGCCTCGGTAAACGAGGATGCTTATAACTTGACGATAACTGTGAATGGATTCTCCAAATCGCACTCAATGACGGGCTGGCGGATTGGCTACACAGCCGCTCCCATCGCTTTAGCTGAGGCTTTGGTTAAGATTCAGAGTCATACCACTTCGAATGCCACGACGTTCGCCCAGTATGGGGCTCTTGCAGCATTGAAGGATCCTAAATCAGAGGAGTTCATTGATAACCTCAGGGGTGAGTACGATGTGCGTCGCCAGTTCATGCTTGCGCGCCTCAAGACAATTCCTAATGTCAGTGTGGTAGAACCTAAAGGCGCTTTCTACTTCTTTGTTAATTGCACGGAACTAGGTCTCAAGTCTGGTAATCTCTGCGACAAGCTTCTTACCCGCTACAAGGTAGCAGCAGTCCCCGGGGTTGCCTTTGGCCACGATATGGGAGTTCGCTTGAGCTACTGCACGACTTTGGACGTTCTTAATGAGGGCGTTACTCGTTTCGAAGAGTTCTGCCGAGCTCACTGAAGGCGGTAGTCAGTAATTTTGATAAAAGGTCCGGGGAATACCCGGGTCTTTTTTGTTCCCGGATCAAAATAACAGCAAAAGAGAAAAGGAGCAGCGCTCATGAGTTCCTCTCTAGTTCTTCCACCTCATGAATAGTGGTTTTGGTTCTGATGGAAGGGAAGACTCTGCGGACAATTCTTTTGAGGCCTGAATCTTAAGATGGATTATTCAGGTTCTCTTGAATTACTTTTATTGAGTTCTTTGATCACTTCTTTGGTGATGTCTGTTCCGTCGAGCAGATAGAGAACGACGGGGAGCTGAGAGCTAGTTGACCCGATCATATCGATGACGAAATCAAAGCTCATTTCATCACCGATTTTGGTAGTAGCAATGTCATTACGATTTGCTCTTTCACGGGCCGCGAACTCTTTATTGATATTCCTTTGTTCGCCTCAGCGCCATTCCTTCCATTCTCTGAGAATGGCTTGGGAGTCACTCGCAAATCAGGAAAAGATCCAAGCGGGAATCCTCGATCACTGCAGGAGTTTCTTCTTTTTCGGTGAGTTTCCTATATTTCGCCATCGCAGCGTCGTGCTTCTTTTTCGTTTTCTTAAATTGCCTCGCGTTTCCTCCAAGGCTTCCTGCATGGCTACCACTTCTGCGCGCGCTTTTTTGACAATATAATAATCCCTTAACAATTTAGTGGGGCAGGAGTCGAAGCCTGTAGGGATCAATTCAGAAGCCTTAAATTGATGTTTATTTTGATTGTTCAAGCATCCGCAGGAGAGAAATCTCTGCCTTTGCGCGCACCTCTTCGGGGAGTTCGACTTGTGGGCTGAGATTTTCAAGACAAGCGTGCAGTTTTTCTAGGGTGTTCATCTTCATGTAGCGACAATCAGCGCAGGCGCAATGGTCGGTGGGGCCGGGGATGAGGTTCTTCTCTGGAACCTCTTTTTGAATGCGATGAAGCATTCCTGATTCAGTGACGACGATGATGTTTTTCGAGGTCGATTCCCGGCAAAAATGCACCATTTTTTCGGTGGAGCATACTTCATCAGCAAGAAGTCGGACCGCTTTGGTGCATTCCGGATGAGCGATAACTTTGGCGTCAGGATATTCATCTTTGATTTTCTGGATCGACTCCCTGGTAAATTCGACGTGAACGTAGCACGAGCCTTGCCAGAGATCCATCTTGCGACCTGTCTGTTCGATAACCCATTGGCCAAGGTTGGCATCGGGAACAAACAAGATTGGGCGATCTTTTGGGGCTTGATTGACGATTTTAGGAGCGTTTCCTGAGGTGCAAATAACATCGCAGAGAGCTTTAACTCCTGCTGAGCAATTGATGTAAGCGATGACGTAGTAATTTTTGTCCTTTTGCTCTTCCAGATAGGCTTCGAGCTTGTCGGCTGGACAGGCTTGCTCGAGAGAGCATCCGGCATCTTTATCGGGAAGAACGACGGTTTTATTGGGATTTAAAATCTTAGCGGTCTCGGCCATGAAGTGTACACCGCAGAAGACGATAACATCGGCATCGGTTTCCTGGGCCCGGTAGGCGAGGCCCAGGGAATCGCCGACGTAGTCAGCAATGTCCTGAATGGCACCGATTTGGTAATTGTGGGCGAGGATGACAGCGTTGCGCTCTTTTTTGAGGCGAAGGATGTCTTCTTTGAGATCGAGAACGGGGGAAATTGCCATGCCGAAAGGTCTTGAAAAAAGGAGCTGAATTCCAGCCTTTTTCACGGGAGATTAACCAGGTATTTAAATTTGGCCGCGGTGTTGGACTTCTTCCGCGATGGCGAGGCGATCTACTTTGGTATTTCCAATGAGGATGGCCTTCTTCCGGAGAGAGGGGGCTCGTGCAGGAAAACTTCGGTAATGTGACCGTCGATGACGCTCTCTTCGGTTTCGACTGAGTTAAGGAGCTTCGAGGTGGGCCGTTTTCGACCTAAGTTCCTTCGGTGATTTGAAGAAGGAGCGGAGGCAGGTTTTGTGCTCAACGCAAGGCTCTTTCGCCTGAGGATTGGAGGAGGAAAGAGCGGGTTTCATCAACTTTTTCTTGGAAGATACTTTGGATGATTTCTTCTGAGAGGTTGCGTTGGTCGTCGTCTTTTTTCGATTAACAGAGGAATCGAAGACCTCTTTTTAGCCCATCAGGCCTTACTTTTTTTATTTTTAAATGGGCGCGGCACTCCGAGGAGTGGGTAGATACCGCCAGCAGTGGTTCCGTTTGGCGGTGATCACATTCGGACAGACAACCTCGTGTAGTCTTTTTGGACACGCTTTGAAGAACTTGAAAGTCAGAGTTCTTCAGCTGTTGATTTTTAGAGGACTAGGCTACTCCGGCGCGCTGTTGAGAAGAGTTTTGATGTTGCTTCTTGGCATTTCCATTACTTGCAGGAGATGATGACTGGCCTTGTTTCGGCTGAACTGAAGGCGTTCCCACTTCAGACTTACCGACGAAGATCGCACCTGACTCGATCGAGAGGGTGGCTGCTTTTACGTCACCGACCATTTCGGAACCGCTTTTGATTTCAATTCGGTCGGTAGCAATGATGTTGCCGTGCACTTTACCGTAGATTACGACCGACTTGGTCTTGATTTCAGCTTTGATGACCGCGTTTTCAGCGACAGTGAGTGAGCCTTCAGAGGCAATTTCTCCATCGATTTTTCCATCGACGAGAAGGTCGTTGGTGAAGCGGACAGAGCCGGTAATGCTCACGTCATTGCTAAGAATATTACGCTGTCCGCCGGGTGCTTTGGATGAAGGGGTAGGCGGGTTGCTCGCAGCAAGATTACTTGCAGGCGATACTGCTGGTTGTATGGCAGGAGAAGGAGCGTTGTGTTTTCTAGCTTCTTCGGGATTTTTACTGATGATTTTTTCGAACACGGGTTTGGTGACAGTAGTTAAGGTTACTTTCTCTAAAAATAGCGTCGTGAAAAGGAGGAAACCACGAAAATTTTTAATTATTTTCAGTTGGTGTCGGAACGGGGGCGATTGGTTCAATCGGCAAAGTTGGCTTCGGGGTGGGACTCACGCCCGGGAGAGGTGGGAGTGGAGGCAGGTCGAGGGATGTTCCTGTCGGCTTCGGCTCTTCCACTTTAGGTACTGGTGCGAGTTCGGTAGGCGCGATTGTCCCTACGAGTTTTTGGTGATTTTCAGCAATCTGTTTAAAATTGGAGTGTCGCTCTCCGAACAGTACGGAGACCTTCTCGAAGGACTCATTGGCAGCATCGGTGTCGTTTCCACGGAGAGCAAGGTCACCAAGGGCAACAAGTGCGGCGGAGCTCACTGCAGAATCAGAGGCAACGGCTAACTCAAAGGAGCTCTTGGCTGCGTCAAATTGTTCGAGCTGGCGATGATAGGTGCCAAGAGCCATGTGGATACTACCAAGAAGAGGATGGTCTGGATAATCGGAAACGATGGATTCCAAGGTTTCAATGGCCTCCTGTTGACGTTGGTCCTGCCATTGAATAAGGGCGATTTTTTCCAGAGCAACCGCGCCGGCGGGTGTGTTCTTGTGTTCTTCGTGAAGAGCACGGAGGGCTGGGAGGTCGTTAGCTGCGCTGATTTCGGCAGCGGCCTTTTCACGGGCTGACTGCTGAAGCCCTGTAATGACCACATAAGCGACCACTCCAATGACGAGAAGAGTGGCGATGACCATCAATTTCTTTTGATTGGCATCGAGAAAAGCATCGAGTCCGGATGGACCGTGTTCAATTTCGCCAATCGGGCTGGCACCTTGATTTTCTTGGGGAGATTCCTTGTCAGACATGAAAATTAATAACTGAGTAGTGGAATAAGGCTTTGACACGAGGGAAGCAAGCCCTTGTCAGCGGATTTATACCTCATTTCCATTTTTTTGGGATTTGGAAATGTCACGAGAGCGGGTAGAGTCCCACTGCGGATGAGTCATAAGATCTATGTAGTCGCGGGAGAGGTGAGTGGAGATACCCATGGCGCAGAACTGATGGGTGCTCTTTCGCATCAGCTTTCCGAGGTGGAATATAGGGGTTTGGGCGGTCCTAAGATGGGTGGGGTGAAGGGTGCGATGATTCCGGACTGGATCGATGACGCGGCTGTAATGGGCTACGTTGAGGTATTAAAGCGCTATTCTTGGTTCAAGGAGAAACTGGAGAAGGCAGTGGAGGAGGTTATTGAGTGGCAGCCGGACGTTCTTCTTTTAGTTGATTATCCTGGTTTCAATCTGCGCCTCGCAAAGAAAGTGCGATCGGACTGCCCAAACACGAAGATCGTGCATTATGTCGCTCCGCAAGTCTGGGCATGGAATCAGCGTCGCATTCCGCAGATTGTGGCGTCGCATGATCTCATGTTGTGTCTCTTTCCGTTTGAAGTTTCTTGTTTCGAAAACGCAGGCCTAAAGGCCGTTTGTCCAGGCCATCCTTTGATTGATGAGTTGGAGGAAAAGCGAATTTCAGATGAGAGAGATGAATTACTGGTCGGGCTTTTTCCAGGGAGTCGATTGCGAGAAGTGACACGACTTTTCCCTTTGATGTTAGAGGTCGCTCAAGACATCCATTCCAAAGGATATCGGGTTCGCTTTGTTTCTGCCGCTGCGGGAGAAAAGGTGGAGAAGGTGATGCGGGAGGAGTTAGAGAAAAGCGCGTTGCCTGAAGGTTTGGTGAGGATTCAATTGGGCGAAAGTCAGGAGCTGATGCAGAAGGTGGGTAGTGGAATCGTGGCGAGCGGAACGGCCACGCTGGAGGCTGCTTACTACGGTATGCCTTATTGTCTTGTTTATGGAGTGGGGTGGGCGACTTATTTGCTGGCCCGACAGGTGATCAAAGTTCCTCACATCGGATTGATCAATATTCTCGCGGGCCAAGAACTTGCTCCCGAGTTTATTCAGAATGATGCCAATGTTTACGAAGTGAGTCATTGGTTGGGAGGGATGCTTTTAGATCCCGAGGCGCGTCGGGCGCATGGCAGGATTCTCGCATCTGCGGCGTCGAAATTGGGTGAGCCGGGAGTTCACTTGCGAGCAGCGAAAGCGATTAGCGATCTTCTAAACTCATGAACGAAGAAAAGATTAACATTGGTGCGATTTTGTTCGGGGTCTTTTGTCTCCTGATTGTCTCTATCTGCATAGCGCTTTACCTCGGAGCTACCGAGGAGCGTCAGGAATCGAAGCCCATCGAAGGACAGGCGACGGTTCAAGAAATGTCTGATTATCTTAAAAAACTGAACGGGCAGATCGGTAAAGCGGATCTGAAGACCCTGGGTGGTCAACTGGCATTGCGGCAGACGGCGGCAATGATTGAAGGAACACTTGGCCCACTTAATCTGGGATACGATGTTTCACGGAGTTCGGATGATCGGGCCGAAGGCTTTCTATGGACGACCTTGTGGATTGATACAGGAGATCTTGAAAGCGAAGAGGTGATCCTTCTTGCAATCCCTTATGGAGATGGTGGCACTCCAGTGGCCTTTGGTTTGGGGCTGGCGGAGTATCTCGTATTGGCGAAGCCAACGAAGCGAGTGAGGATCGTTTTTTATCCGCCAGTTTTTATGGAGAGTCTTTGGGAACGAGTGGGTGATGCTTCCGAGGATTTAGCGGGCCAGATCGATATCCTAGGGGGCGCGGGACACAACAGTTGGGGGGACTTGTATCTTCCTGAATCTTTGAAAGAGGTGGTGCAAAACCCGACTTGGGGGAAGAATTTAAATTTCCTAGGACCTCAAGAGGGTATCCTTGTAAAATTGAGTGAAAAAGGTCCGATGAAGACTCAACAACAGGCGGTTCGCTTGCTTCGGATGATGCCGGTGATTAAGGCTCTGGTAGACGGATTTTAGTGAAATCCATTGGTCTGGAGCGTCGAAAGACCGCCATCGATACAGAGGTTCTGTCCGGTGATCCATGAATTATCGGGTGACAGGAGAAAGGCGAGAGCTGAAGCGACTTCTTCAGCGGTTCCGAGTCTTCCAAGTGGATGCATTGCTTCGGAGAACTTACGGGCAGATTCATTCCCCGTGATGGGTGCCGCCAGGGGAGTGTCGGTCAGGCCGGGCGACACGGCGTTGATGCGAATGTTACTTTTGGCGTATGTGGCGGCTGCAGATCGGGTAAGGCCTAAAAGGCCTGACTTGGCTGCGGCGATTGCCTCGTGATTGGAGAGTCCTTTTTCGGAGGCGACCGAGGTGACAAAGGTAATGGATCCTCCAGTTTTCATCATAGGACGGATGAGGTTTCGGAGAAGGTAGAAGGAAGAATTAAGATTCGTATCCATGACGTTTTGCCAGTTCTCGACGGAGGTTAAATGGGCTGGCTTCAGGAAGATGGAGCCGATGCAATGGGCCACCGCGGAAAACTCGCTTAAATGAGAATGAGCTTCGGTAACGCAGGATTCGACATCCTTGGGATTGGTGAAATCACAAGTAATCGCTTTCGCCTCGAGTTCATGAGCTAGTGTATCAAGGGCCGAAGTGTTTCTTCCAGCGAGAACAAGGCGTGTCCCTTTTTTAGCGAGCTGACGGGCGAGAGCGGAGCCAATGCCGCCATTGGCTCCGGTGATGAGAGCTGTTTTAGGATGAGTCATGTTGTAATTGAATGAAATTGGCACATCCCAAGATGATTGCAAACGGGCCGTGAGGTGAGAGACTCGGGTCATGCTGGCCTTCGTCATCACATTCATTTACTTGTCTCCCTTTGCGCAGGCTGAATGGATGAAAGAATTTAAGAACTCGGAATACACGGGAGAAAAGAGGGTTATCAAGAACTTCATTGTTTCAGAAAATCGATAAAATGGCGGAAAATATTCATGAATACCGGATCATGGCTGACGCCAAGGTCATCGATGGAAATGGCCACGTTAACAATGTCGTCTACGTGGACTGGATGCAGCGCGCAGCTTTGTCTCACGCCGTAACCTGGAGAGTCGAAGAACTGATGGCGCGTGACGAGGCAACTTGGTTTGCTCGACGTCACGGTATCGAATACCTTCGGCCGGTATTTAAAGATGAGGAGATCAAGGTTTGCACTTGGATCGAGTCGGCGGAGCGAGTGAAGAGTCTGCGCCGCTACGAATTTTTCCGAGGGGAGGAAATGGTCGCGCGTGGGGAGACCGAATGGGTCTACGTCAATACGACCACGGGAAGGCCCAAGCGGATTCCTCTCGAAATGCGCGAGTTCATTCGGCAAGTAGATCAGTAGTCTTCAACCGGGCTCTGGCTGGGGCGAGCTGGGTCAAAGCGGTCCTGTCCGATGATTTCATGAGTCAGTTCGGTGGTCATGCGATTGATCTTCTCCCAGTTTTCTATCGAAAAGTGGGGAGGTGTTGGAATTCGCAGCTTCGCTGTTTCGATTCGACGTAGCGATTCATCGACTCTTCTGTAAGGAAGGGAGGAGAGGCTTTTACAGGCTTCCTTGATGGTGCTCATTTTGTGGCAAACGATAGGAATGTCCGCTCCCGCTTCCATGGCGAGGCGGAGATCATTTCCTCGTCCGTAGTGATTGACGATGGCTGCCATATCAAGGTCGTCCGTGACGATGAGGCCTTCGTATCCGAATTGGTCTCGAAGAAGTCTTGTCAGGATGGGGTGGGAAAGTGAGGCCGGAAACTCCGCGTCCAGCTGAGGGAAATTGAGGTGGCAGGCCATGATGGCGTCGAGCTCTGGCATCAAAGCGGTGTATGGGAGGAGATCTTCCTTAAGAAGATCCTTTAGTGAGATGTCGGCCACTGGAAGCTCATGGTGAGGGTCGGAGAGGGCGAGGCCATTGGTGGGGAAGTGCTTTCCGCATGAGAGGACTCCCTGCTTACGCATCCAGCGATTGAAGGTGCCTGCGTAATCGATGACCTTTTGGGAATCGTTTCCCCAGCAGCGTCCCGAGAGTCCGTTGTTTTGATCGGGGAAGTGGTCGAGATCAAGAACGGGGGCGAAGTTGAAGTTGATTCCCAGTAATTCGAGAAGCTGTCCGGTTAGCGCGCCAAACCGGGCAACTTGATTCATGCTCGCATTCGCGGAAAAGGTGGCGGCGTTGGGCGGCGCTGCGCTGAATTCCTTGGTTCGCCAGACTCGTCCTCCTTCTTGGTCGATGGAGATGAATGGCGGCGTAAGGGTGAGGTCACGGAGGGAATCAGTGAGATTCCGAATTTGCGATGGTGATTCCAGGTTTCGTGAAAAGAGGATGTAGCCAGCAGGTTGAAGGTCACGGAAAAGCGCAATCTCTTCCGGGGTCAATTCAAGACCCTCAAGGCCAACGATAAGACAGGACGCGTTCATTAACGGTTCAAGCAGGCTTCCATAAATCCAAAGAAGAGGGGGTGGGGAAGATTGGGCTTGGATTTAAATTCGGGATGGAATTGGGCGGCCACGAAAAATGGATGATCTGGATTCTCGATGATTTCGACGAGGCCCTCTTTTTCCGAGACCGAGGCGATGACGAGTCCGGCCTCTTGGAGTTGGTTCTGGTAATCGGAGTTGAATTCATACCGGTGGCGGTGGCGCTCATGGATTCGGTTGGCTCCTCCATAGAGTTTATGGGATTTCGTGCCGGCAATGAGGATGGACTCGCAGGAACCCAGTCTCATGGAGCCTCCCATATCGGTGACGCCCTGCTGTTCCTCTTGTAAGCAAATGACAGGATGGGGGCTGTCTTTGGTGAACTCCGTAGAATTCGCTTCTGCCAGTCCGCAGACATTGCGGGCAAACTCGATGGTGGCGATTTGCATCCCAAGGCAAATTCCAAAGAAGGGGATCTTTTGCTCTCTCGCATAGCGAGCTGCTTCAATTTTCCCTTCGATGCCGCGATCGCCAAATCCCCCTGGAATAAGAATTCCGTCTACTTCGCCAATGATTTTGGCAGCGTTCTTGTCATCGATTTTCTCGGCGTCGACTTTAAGAACGTTGACCTTGGTGCGGTGAGCGGCTCCGGAAATGGTGAGTGATTCGTAGATCGATTTATAGGCGTCCTGAAGCTCGATATATTTTCCGACAACGGCGATGTTTATTTCGTTTGTCGGGTTCACAATGCGATCAACGAAATCTTGCCAAGCGCTCAAGTTGGGAGTCTCCGATTTTAGGTTCAAGACGTCAGCAACAAGGCGGTCGATCTTGTCTTTCCGAAGATCGAGGGGGCATTCGTAAATGGTGTTTTCTACATCACGGAAGGCCACAACATTCTGGACGGGGACGTTACAAAACATGGCAATCTTGGCCTTGTTGGCGTCATCGAGATCATGCTCGGTGCGACAGATAATGATATCGGGCATGATGCCGATTTCACGAAGTTTGGCGACGGATTGCTGGGTGGGCTTCGTTTTGATCTCACCAGCAGCGCGAACAAGAGGAAGAAGGGTGACGTGGATAAAGCAGACTTTCTCTCTACCGACCTCAAGGGAAAACTGGCGGAGGGCTTCTAAGAAAAGGTGACCTTCAATATCGCCTACGGTGCCTCCAATCTCAGTGATGATTACATCGACATCAGGATTCTTCTCCGTGACTAGATTGATGCGATCTTTGATTTCATCGGTCACGTGGGGGATGAATTGGACCGTTTTTCCAAGGTAGTCTCCCCGGCGTTCTTTCTTGATGACGTTTTCAAAGACCTGGCCAGAGCTCAGGCTATTGATTTGAGAAAGGGCCGTTTTGGTAAAGCGCTCGTAGTGGCCGAGATCGAGATCTGTTTCTGCGCCATCATCGAGGACGTAGACCTCGCCGTGCTGGTAAGGGGACATCGTGCCTGGATCGACGTTGAGATAGGGGTCGAACTTTTGGAGAAGGATTTTCAGGCCCCGGTGCTCGAGGAGAGTTCCGATGGAGGCTGCGGCGAGTCCTTTTCCAAGGCTGGAGACAACGCCTCCGGTGACAAAAATGTATTTCATGTGGGACAGTTAGACAGAAGAGATTCGATCAAAGGAACTTGGTCTGGAGAGTCGAGGCCGGGAGCTTGATGCTCGGTGATTAAGACGTGAATGCGCGCGCCGTTCTCCAAGGCCCGGAGCTGTTCAAGGCCTTCGGCTTTCTCCAGCGGGGATGGAGGTAGGGAAACGAAGCGTTTTAGGAAGTCGCTACGATACCCGTAGATGCCCAAATGGCGGTAGGTGGGGAGCTCGGGGACCGGGTCTCGGCGGAAGGGAATAGGCGAGCGGGAGAAGTAAAGAGCATCGCCACCAGAGCTTAGGATGACTTTAACAACATTGGGGTCGTTGATGAGGATTTGATCGGCTACCGGACTGGCGGCGGTGATCATTGGGAGATTGCGATCCTCCCGGAGGGTCTTTGCCAGGGTGTCTACGAGGCGGGGGTCGAGAAGAGGTTCGTCGCCTTGGATATTTAGGACGTGGGTGGCTTCGTCGAGCTGCGACGCGGCCTCCGCGATCCGGTCAGTGCCGGAGGGGTGATCAGATCGGGTGAAGCAGATTTTGGCCCCTAGAGAGCTTGCCATTTCAGCGATGCGGTCGTCATCGGTTGCGATGACGAGGTCATCGATTTCCTTGCATTGAGAAGCGCGCTCGAAGACGTGCTGAAGGAGCGGCTTACCAAGCAAAGGAAAGAGGGGCTTTCCGGGAAAGCGGGAGGAGGCCCAACGGGCCGGGATGATTCCAACGATTCTACTGTGTTGTGGTGAAATAAGTTCCTCCTTTTAAGGTTTCTGCAAACTAGGAAGTAACGACTCTAGTCACAAGGCTAATGTGTCGTGAAGAGGAATATCGACAGGTCGGAGGCATTCGGACAACTTCTTGCATGCCTGATTATTTTACCAATATCGATATCATGGTGCTCGTAGGTTACCTCGTGCTGACCACGGTGATCGGGCATCGCATGGGCGGTAAGCAGGCGACGATCAAAGATTTCTTTGCGGGCGGGAAATCACTTCCCTGGTGGGCTGTTTCAGGGTCGATCATCGCGACCGAAATCAGTGGGGTGACCTTTATCGGGGTGCCTGGTGGAGTGATGGCTGCCGGAGGGGATTTTACTTACATGCTTTGGGGGATTGGTTCGATCATTGGGCGGGTGATTGTGGGAATGGTGTTTGTAAAAGTGTTTTATGAGGATGAGATATACAGCCCCTATGACTATATGGGGCGTCGCATCAAGCCTCAGTTAAAGACATTGGCGACTATTTTCTTCACCGTAGGATCGATTTTGGGTCAAAGCGTCAGAGTGCTGGTGGCGGCTCTTCCGCTAACGGTTGTAACGGGTTGGTCCTTTGATCTTTGTATTTTGGTGATCGGTTTTTTCGCGATTGGTTGGACTCTTATGGGTGGGATGAGGACGGTGATCTGGACTGACGTGATGCAATTTATGCTCTTCACGATTGGTGGCCTGATCACGATCTTTTGGATTGTGGGTTCTTTGGACGGAGGCTGGTCTCAATTTTGGACTCAAGCAGGGGATTCAGGGAAGACAAAGTTGTGGGATGGCCGCTTCGGATTTGGTCCTGAATTAAAGTTCACATTCTGGGTCGCGATTTTTGCGGTGCCCTTTCAAAACCTAACGGCATTCGGGGTCGATCAGTTGAATGCGCAAAGAATGTTCTGCTGCAAAAATGCGGGAGACGCACGGAAGGCGATTATCTGGAGTTCCGTAGGGCAAGGTCTCACATATTTGATGCTTCTGGTAGGGGCAGCCCTGTTCGTCTTTTACCTCAATAATCCTCAAGAAGGCGTTATTGCAGAGTCGCTCAATTTCATGAAAGAAGGGGCGTCTGCCTCCATTGCGGATGGCGGGGTTCCCATGCCCAGTGGCGATCACGTCTTTCCGGTATGGATTGTCAGCGAGCTTCCTCCTGGACTTGCAGGTTTGATTTTGGCGGGAGTTTTTGCGGCGGCCATTTCGAGTTTGGATTCAATTCTTGCGGCTCTCAGTCAGACGACTATTTCCCTCATTCATAATCCGGAGAACGGAAACGTTAAAGTGAGTCAGGCTTCTTTGGTGAGCCAGTCACGCCGGTGGGTCGTGGTTTGGGGGATCGCGCTGACCGCTTTTACGTTGCTCATGCGCCACGCGCAAACGGAGATGGAAATCCCGATCTTGCCTCTCGCTTTTGGAATGACGACCTACACGATGGGACCCTTGTTAGGGATGTTCCTGTGTGCTCTGATAGGTAAGGGGAGCTTTCGTGGGATCTTGATTGGTGCAGTAATCTCCTTTGTTATTACGATGTTCGTGAGACTGGATGTTTGGATTCTTCTTGAAAAGGCCGGGTGGTCCTTTGGTTCTGAGCTTGCGGCTTTGCCCTGGTATGAGCTGAAGGAGGGAAAGTTATCCGCATTATTTTATTCACCGTGGATGTGGCCCATCGGAACCTTCCTTACTCTCGGAGGTGGCCTGTTGGGGGCTTTGATAGAGTCCAAAATGGAGGACTGATTTACCTCTCTTAAGAAAAAAAAAATGAGATTCTAAAGAGTGATGGCGTGGAACCCTTGTGGAAATGTTGAAAAAAAAACTTTATTTCTTTTTCTCAGTTTTGGTCTTTTGGACAATGCGAATATCCCCATTGTCGCTACGGTCTCCCCCGCCGCAACGGAAGTTTACCGACTCTCCTAATTTCATACACCACGATCTATTATTCACACGCACCACATGAAAAACGAGCAAGACGGGGGTCGAACTAAAGAGAAAGAAACGAGCGCAGCTGTAGATTCTGCCGGAACCTCAGTTGAGGTTTGGGAAAAGGTAAAAATTAAGCTAAATGAGTATCTTAGCGCAGATGCATTTAGCCGTTGGTTCAAGAGTGCGGAGCTCATCGAAGATGACGAACGTGGGCCCGCTGTTATTGGGGTCAACTCAGACATGCAGCAGATTTGGATTGAGACCAACTACATGGACGAAGTGCGTGCGGCCTTTGCTGAAGGCGCTGGAATCCACACTCAAGCATTTATCAGAGTTCTCGGTGAAGAAGTGGCACCTTCTGTTAAGAAAGTCGCTCGTGGTTCAGCAAGCGTTAGCGAACAGGTGAAGGTCGTTAAGCAGGATGAGGAATCACCCAAGACAGTCGCTCTTGAGCGGAAGCTCAAAAAAATGGGAATTAATCCTGAGTTCAATTTTGAGAGTTTCGTGGTGGGTGATAATAGCCAGTTTGCGCATGCAGCTTGCTCCGCTGTTGCTTCAGGTGAAGGGCGCAGCTTCAATCCACTTTTCATCCACGGTCGTGCGGGCCTCGGCAAAACTCACTTGATGTCTTCCATTGCCCAACAATTGCTTATCAGTGAGCCAAAAGCTAAAGTGGTTTTCCTGACGGCGGAGCAATTTGCCAATGAATTTATCGATGCGGTCAGAAAGGGGAATCTTGATTCCTTTCGAAAGTCCTACCGCACGGCCGATATCATGCTCATCGATGATATCCAATTTCTCGCGGGAAAAGAGCGAACTCAAGACGAGTTTTTCCATACCTTCAGCGGACTTTTGAATACCCGGACCCAACTCGTGTTGACTTGTGATCGGCCGGCCCATGAAATCCAGCAGCTTGAGCCACGGCTCGTCAGCCGCTTTGAGAGTGGACTCACTGTTGAACTTCAGACTCCGGGTTTTGAAACTCGAGTCGCCATTCTTCAGCGGAAAATGGAGCAGTGGAATGTCGTCCTCGAAGACGAGGTGATTTTCCATATTGCAAATCTCATTCAGAGCAATGTGCGTCGTCTTGAAGGGGCTTTGACGAGAGTCGCAAGCTTCAGCTTCCTTTCTTCGGAGGAAATGACGATCGCGAAAGTCGACGATCTCCTTCGTGATTTGATTCGTGATGAGAACTCGCGCCAGATCACGATAGATGCCATTCAAAAAGCGATTTGTGAGCAGTATGATTTGAGCTTGGCTGATATGTCAAGTCGACGCCGTCCTTCAAGCATTGCCTTCCCGAGACAAATTGCAATGGCGCTGAGTCGACAGCTCACAAATCACTCTCTCGTGGAGATTGGTGAAGCGTTTGGTCGACGTGATCATGGCACCGTGATTCATGCCTGCAAAAGGGTTGAACAAGAGATTGAGGTTAATACTGAGGTCAAAGCGGTGGTTGAGAAGCTGATCGCTGTTTTACAGCGCTGAGAGAAAGTTCCGAATTCTTAAGTAATTACTTGCAAAGCTGGGGCGGTAGGGTCAACTTTCGTCTCTCCCGAACTGGGTGATTTATTTGTATGAAGTTTCAGATTGCAAAAGAGGCTTTCTTGGATGGGCTGCAGCAAGTGCAGCATGTAGTGAGTAGTCGGACGACACTCCCAATCCTTTCCAATGTCCTGATTGAGGCCTCCGATTCTGGTCTGCGTCTAACGACGACTGATCTAGATGTTGGTGTCAGTGGAACCGCTGAGGCCGAGGTTTCCAAAACAGGGTCGACGACTCTGCCAGTTAAACGCTTGGTGAACATTATTCGAGAACTTCCGTCCGCTGAGGTGGAGGTTTCTGTCGATTCCAAAAATATTGCCAGCATTAAGAGCGGTCCCAGTTTTTTCAAGATTATTGGCCTGCCTGACACTGAGTTTCCACCCCTCGCTGATTTCCAGGATGCCAAAGAATATCAGATTCCGCAAAATCTTCTCCGAGATGGCCTCAAGAAGACTTCGTATGCGATTTCTACTGATGAAACTCGCTATGTTCTCAATGGAATCTTTACCTCATTTAAAGAGGGCAAGTTGACCCTCGTTGCGACTGACGGACGTCGCTTGGCGATGGTTGACAACGATTTAGAGTTCCCTGCGAGTCATGAGACTGACTTTATTATTCCAACTAAAGCCGTGCAAGAGCTCCAGCGGCTCCTCAATTCGGAGGGTGATTTGACTCTTCGATTGAGTGATAATCAAGTTTGCTTTGAAATTGGAAGTAGTATTATTGTCAGTAAATTGATCGAAGGAAATTACCCCAATTATCGTCAGGTAATCCCAGCTGAAACGAAAGAACGTCTCACCGTGGGGCGAGAAGCTCTCCTTGAGACCGTTCGTCGTGTTTCCCTTCTCTCTTCTGAAAAATCAAATTCGGTGAAGCTCAGCTTTGGAGCCAACGAACTAGGTGTTGCCGCAAACAGCCCGGATATTGGTGAGGCTAACGAATCTGTCGAGGTGAAGTATGACGGAAAAGAATTCGCAATAGCCTTCAATCCAGACTTTCTGCAGGCGCCTCTTCGCGCGCTCGATGATGAAAATGTGCATCTCGATCTCATCGATGAGATGAGCCCCGGAGTGCTAAGAACCGAGGACGCGTTCCTTTATGTTCTGATGCCGATGCGTGTTACCTCTTAAAGGGATTCGTAATCTTGATACGCCCCCTCGGGGAAATTCGGGCGGGCCCGCTATGCCTCAAGGAAGTTCTCGAGTAATTGTAGTCCGCGGTGCTGACTCTTCTCAGGGTGAAACTGGGTGGCAAGGAGATTGCCACGCTCGATGGCAGCACAGAATCGTTCATCGCCGTAGTGGCAGGTAGCCGCAACATCGCTCTCATTTTCCGCAATGGGATAAAAGGAATGAACGAAGTAGAAATAGGGATCCTCAGTGAGATCCTGCCAATATCGGGATTGGGAATTTGAAAGCTGGACGTTATTCCATCCCATGTGAGGGATCTTGACGTTGGAGCTAATGAAGCGCTTACAATCTCCTGAAATCACTCCGAGTCCAGCGACGCCTGGTGATTCTTCGCTGGAGCAAAAAAGTAACTGAAAGCCCACGCAGATTCCAAGATAAGGACGATCTTCTTCGATCCACTGCCGGAGCGGGTCGATCAAATCGAGCCGAGCCAGGCTCTCCATACAATCGCCAAAAGCACCTTGTCCCGGAAAGATGATGTGCGTGAGTCCCTCGAAGTCTGCTTGCTTAGTGACTATTTGAGGTTCGTGGCCCAAAGCACGGCAGGCGTTCATAACGCTGCGGAGATTCCCCCGCCCGTAGTCGATCATTCCTAACTTCATCTGATCAAAGGACTTCCTTAGTCGAAGGAATTCCTACTTGGTGCGGGTCCTTTTCAGTGGCAATTCGAAGGGCTCGGGCCAAAGATTTGAAGATGGACTCAGCGATGTGGTGTCCATCTCGCCCGTACAGTAATTCGATGTGCACATTTGCCCTAAGATTGGTTGTCACGGCTCGGCAGAATTCTTCCACATAGGTGAAGGGGAAGTTCTGCGCCGAAGGGGTGTTTGCGGGCGCGTTGAATTCAAGATGAGGTCGATTGCTGAGGTCGATGACAGTTCTGCTTAACGTCTCGTCCATCGGAATATAGGCGTGTCCGTAGCGTCTGATACCTGCTTTATCTCCAAGAGCCTCTTTGAGGCATTCGCCCAGAACAATTCCAGTATCTTCGACAGTGTGATGGTAATCGACTTCAATATCGCCATCGACTTTGACATCGAGGTCGATTGCCGAGTGACGAGAAAAGAGGGTCAACATGTGGTCGAAAAAGGGGACTCCGGTATTAATGTCGGATTTCCCTTCACCGTCGAGATTCAAACTCAAGCTGATTTTGGTTTCAGCAGTCTGGCGGTTCTGTGACGCTCTACGGTCGCTCATGATATTAGTTTACTGCCCTCCGTCAGTTTTGCGACTCTTGAGAACCAATCCAACAAGAATGCCGATGATAGCGAGGCCCAGAATTCCGTAGATAAGTCCCATTATCGATGATTCTTCCTCAACCTCCAATGATCCTTCAGATTCCGCCTTTTCAGGTTTCGTGTTTTTAAGCTTCTTTTTGACTGGTTCAGGCTTCGGTTCCGCCTTCTTAGTTTCTTCCTTAGGGGTTTCTGGCGCAGGATTAGCCTCAAGTTGAGCTTCAAGAAGTTCCAAATATTCCTCTGCAACTTTGCCTGACCGAAGAGTGGAAATAATCTTTTCGGTTGTTTTTATGTCACTCGCGCTAGCGGCGGCCCATGCATCCCGGTAAAGTTGGCTAAAGTTTTTC